>Ga0209916_1000906_pt1 | contig 34757 bp, 30 predicted proteins | sample ThiBio_1000_plan_FD_183956 | JGI IMG/M metagenome (GOLD analysis project Ga0209916, IMG submission 183956) | Wastewater bioreactor microbial communities from Cape Town, South Africa - Thiocy_solids_2 (SPAdes) | ecosystem: Engineered > Bioreactor > Thiocyanate-remediating > Anaerobic-Aerobic ... | reverse complement strand
GCTCCTCGGAGAACTCGGTCTCGACGACGGCGCGGCGGCTGACCACCACGTTGTTGCGCTTGCGGTCCAGCTTGATGATCTTGAACTCGAGTTCCTTGCCCTCGAGGTACACCGGGTCGCGCACCGGGCGCACGTCGACCAGCGAGCCCGGCAGGAACGCGCGGACGTCCTTGATGTCGACGGTGAAGCCACCCTTGACCTTGCCGGAGATCATGCCGACGATGGTTTCCTCCTTGTCGAACGCCTGCTCCAGGTCGTCCCACACCATCGAGCGCTTGGCCTTCTCGCGCGACAGCTTGGTCTCGCCGAAACCGTCTTCCAAAGCTTCGAGGGCTACCTTCACCTCGTCGCCCACCTGCACTTCCAGCACGCCGCTCTCGCTCTTGAACTGCTCGATCGGGACGATGCCTTCGCTCTTCAGGCCCGCATTGATCACGACGACGTCGTTGCGGATCTCCACCACGATGCCGGTGACGATGGCGCCGGGCTTCAGCTTGGAAATGGCCTGCTGGCTCTGTTCAAACAGTTCGGCAAAACTTTCAGTCATGTTGATTCCATAGTGGGAAAAGACCGTTGCCCGTTGCGCCATGTTGGGTGTTGCGCACGAACTTTCCGGTCCACCGGTTGAGGGTGTTTTCGGGTGGTTCCGCAGAACCGACCGTCGACACCATGGGCCAAAACCCCCTGCCGCAGCAGGGGCACAGAAACCGCCGCGCACTCCGGTCAGGACTGCACGACGGCAAGTACTTTCGCGACGACCTCGTCGATGTCCATGCCGGTGGTATCCACCAGTACGGCATCTTCGGCAGGCTTGAGCGGCGCAACCGCACGTGATGCATCGCGGCTGTCACGCGCCTCAATTTCTCGCTGAAGGCCGCCAAGTGTAACGTTGAGTCCCTTTTCCTTCAACTGCTTATAGCGCCTTTTTGCCCGTTCGGCGGCGCTCGCGGTGAGGAAAACCTTGTGCGCGGCATCCGGGAAGATCACCGTACCCATGTCGCGCCCGTCGGCCACCAGCCCGGGCGCCCTGCGGAAACCCAGTTGCAGCGCCACCAGGGCCTCGCGCACCGACGGCATCGAGGCGATCGCGGAGGCCGCCGCGCCGGCGGTTTCGGTGCGCAGCTCGTCGGTGGCGTCGTGGCCGTTGACGATCACCCGGGTCTCGCCGCCGTCGCTGGCGGCGCGGAACTGGATCTTCGTGTCCCGCGCGCAGCGGGTCACCGCCTCCACGTCCGACAGGTCCAGCCCCGCCGCGCCGGCGGCGTAGCCCACGGCGCGGTACAGCGCGCCGGAATCCAGCAGCCGCCAGCCCAGCCGCCCGGCCACCAGCGCGCTGACGGTGCCCTTGCCCGACCCCGACGGCCCGTCGATGGTGAGTACGGGAACGACAGGGGTATGGCTCATGGGAGGGTCCTGGCGGGAGCGCGAAAGCGGCCAGTTTACCGCGTTGACCGTATCGGGAACGCGTGCTATCTAGCCGGTCTCCCATGTCCGCCAGCCTTGCCCGCACTGCCTTATGACCGACCTTCGCCGCGAGTTCGAGCAGGCTGCCAGGGACGTCCGGCAACTGGCCAAGCGCCCCGACAATGACACCTTGCTGAAGCTCTACGCACTCTACAAGCAGGGCTCGGAGGGCGACCTCAAGCGCGCGCAACCCGGCTTCTTCGATTTCGTCGGCACCGCCAAGCACGAGGCCTGGGCGCAGTTGAACGGGGTTCCCGAGGAAGAGGCCATGCGTCGCTACATCGTGCTGGTCCACCAACTGCTGGCCTGAGCCGGCGGTGGCCTGCGCACGCGGCGCTTGCTTTCAAACGCCGAATCCCGGCACATTCATACGGTCGTTTGAATCCTGGGGACCGCATGAATTACCCGAACCTGTTCGCCCCGCTCAAACTGGGCCACGTCACCTTGCCCAACCGGATCCTGATGGGCTCGATGCACACCGGGCTGGAGGACAAGGCCCGCGACTACGACAAGCTGGCCGCCTACTTCGCCGAACGCGCCCGTGGCGGCGTCGGATTGATGGTCACCGGCGGTATCGCACCGAGCATCGAGGGCTGGCTGAAGCCATTCGGCGGCCGCCTCACCCTGCCTTGGCACAAGCCGCGGCATCGCAAGCTGACTCGTGCCGTGCACGCCGAGGGCGGGCGCATCTGTCTGCAGATCCTGCATGCCGGCCGCTATGGCTACCACCCGCTGTCGGTGGCGCCATCGCGGATCAAGTCGCCGATCACCCCGTTCACGCCGCGGGCGCTGTCGGCACGTGGCGTGGAGCGCACCATCGGCGACTTCGTGCATTGCGCGAAGCTGGCGCGGGAGGCCGGCTACGACGGCGTCGAGGTGATGGGCTCCGAAGGCTATCTGATCAACGAATTCATCGCCGCCCGCACCAACCGGCGCACCGATGCCTGGGGCGGCGATGCTGCGCGGCGCATGCGTTTTCCGGTCGAGATCGTGCGGCGTACGCGCGAGGCGGTGGGCCGCGACTTCATCATCATCTACCGCCTGTCGATGCTCGACCTGGTCGAGGGTGGCCAGGACTGGGACGAGGTCGCCACCCTGGCCAGGGCGATCGAGGCGGCCGGCGCCAGCATCATCAACACCGGCATCGGCTGGCACGAGGCACGTGTGCCCACCATCGTCACCAGCGTGCCGCGTGCCGGCTTCGCCTGGGTCACGCACAGGCTCAAGGGCGAGGTGGCGATCCCGCTGGTGGCGACCAACCGGATCAACATGCCGGACGTGGCCGAGCGCATCCTCGCCGGCGGCGAGGCCGACATGGTCTCGATGGCGCGCCCCCTGCTGGCCGATCCGGCCTGGGCGAACAAGGCGAAGGCCGGGCGCAGCGAACGCATCAACACCTGCATCGCCTGCAACCAGGCCTGCCTGGACCACGTGTTCCAGAACCGGCGCGCCAGTTGCCTGGTCAACCCGCGTGCCTGCCACGAGACCGAGCTGAAGATCGAAACCGCTGTCGTGCGCAAGCGTATCGCGGTGGTCGGTGCGGGCCCGGCCGGCATGGCCTGCGCCGCCACCCTGGGCGAACGCGGCCACGCGGTGACCCTGATCGACCAGGCCGGCGAGATCGGCGGCCAGTTCAACTACGCCAAGCAGATCCCGGGCAAGGAAGAATTCCGCGAGACCCTGCGCTATTTCCGCCACCGGCTGCAGGACGTGGGCGTCGATGTGCGGCTCGGTCAGGCGGCAGACGCCGCCTCGCTGCGCGCCGGCGGCTACGACGAGGTGGTGATCGCCACCGGCATCACACCGCGCCGGGTGAGCTTCCCTGGTAGCGACGATCCGCGTGTGCTGGGCTACCTCGATGTACTGGCCCGGCACCACCCGGTAGGTGAGCGGGTGGCGATCATCGGCGCCGGCGGCATCGGTTTCGACGTGGCCGAGTTCCTGGTCGAGCACGCGCCCTCCTCCACCACCGACGTGGATCGCTGGACCCGCGAATGGGGCGTGGACAAGCAGCTGCGGCAGCGCGGCGGCCTGCAACCGCCGGCGCCGGAAGCGCCGGCGCGTCAGGTCTGGTTGCTCCAGCGCAGCGAGGGCCGTCCCGGCGCGCGTCTCAACAAGACCACCGGCTGGGTGCATCGCGCCACGCTCAAGGCCAAACGGGTGACGATGCTGGGCAAGGTCGGCTACGAGCGCTTCGACGACTCGGGGTTGCACATCACCATTGATGGCAAGCCGCAGGTCCTGCCGGTCGATCACGTGGTGGTTTGCGCCGGCCAGGAGCCGAACCGCAGCCTCGCCGACGAACTGAGCCCGACCGGCATGAAGGTGCACGTGATTGGTGGCGCCGACGTGGCGGCCGAGCTGGACGCCAAGCGCGCCATCGCCCAGGGCACTCGCGTGGCCAGCGAAATCTAGATGCGGACACGCCGGCGCGGCTGTCAGGCAGCCGCGCCGGTCATGCAAAAGAAAGCGCCCCGCAGGGAAGACGCATCAACATGGGTTCAGGGGGGGAGTTGAACCAGATGTCGTATTTAGCGTCGCTGCGGGGCGAGGGCCGCCGCCACTAGGGGGGAGGGGAAGTGGCGGGACGGGGGGATTTTATGATCGACAGAATAAAGTATCTAATATATATTTAGGCCGTTACTTATTTCATATAGCTATATGTTTGATCTTCGCCAATTGCGCTACTTCGTCGCCGTCGCGGAAGAACTGAGCTTCACCCGCGCCGCGCTGCGACTGCATCTTTCCCAGCCGCCGCTGTCGCAGCAGATCCAGTCGCTGGAGCAGGACCTGGGTGTGCGCCTGCTCGAACGCACCAAGCGCAGCGTGGCGCTGACTGAACCGGGCCGGGTATTCCTTGAGCAGGCGCGGCAGATCCTGGCCAAGGTGGACGAGGCGCGCAACCAGACAGTGGCTGTCGCCGCAGGCTATACCGGCCAGTTGCGGTTGGCCTACACCGTCTCGGTCTCGTTCCACCCGGCCATGCCACGGACCTTGCTGCGCTTTGGCCAGATCGCTCCCGACGTGCGCCTGCAACTGAGCGAGATGTACACCGAACCGCAGTTCGCCGCCCTGCTCGCCGCCAGGATCGACGTCGGCTTTGTCCGCGACCAGCCGGTGCAGCCGCAGTACGCCCGCGACCTGCGCTTCAGCGTGATCGATCGCGAACCGCTGCTGCTGGCGCTGCCCGCGGGCCATCCGCTGGCTGGCCGCAGCAGCCTGCGCCTGGCCGAAGTGGCCGGCGACGCGTTCGTGTCGCAACCGCGCGAACTTGCCGCCACGCTCTATGACCGGCTGGTGAAACTGGCGACGCGGGCCGGCTTCCAGCCGTCGATCACCCAGCACGCCCAGCAGATCAACGGCCTGCTGGCCCTGGTGGCCGCCGGCTTGGGGCTGGCCCTGGTGCCGGCCAGCATGCGCGCCGTGCGCCTGGCCGGGGTCTGCTATGTGCCGCTGGAAGACTCCGATGCCCATCTGTTGCTGGCCGTGGCCTCCAGGGCCGACGACCACTCTCCCGCCCTGCAGCAATTCCTGGCTACGGTGGCGCAAACCGCCCTCGCGCCAGACTTGTGACCAGCCATGCAGCCCGCTATACTTGCGCGCTTACGTTTTTAGTCTAGTGTCAGGAGCTGGCCGTGAAGGTGCTTAACTCTTTGAAGTCCGCCAAGGCGCGGCATCGCGACTGCAAGGTTGTGCGTCGTCGCGGCAAGGTGTTCGTGATCTGCAAGAGCAACCCCCGTTTCAAGGCTCGCCAGCGCTGAATCCAGCCTGGCGGTGCCGCAAAAAAGGCCGCGCAAGCGGCCTTTTTTGCGGGCGTTTGTCGGCCGGCGGCGGCACCGCCACCGGCCGGAGGCTCATTCGTAGCGCACGTCGATGATTTCGTAGTGCTTGACGCCGTTCGGGGCGGTGAACTCGAGGCTGTCGCCGGCGCTCTTGCCGATCAGCGCGCGGGCGATCGGCGAGGACACCGCGATCAGCCGCTGCTTGATGTCCGCCTCCAGATCGCCAACGATCTGGTAGGTCACCGTGGCGCCGGAATCCTCGTCCTCCAGGTCCACCGTGGCGCCGAACACGACCTTGCTGCCGGCGGCCAGCCGCGCCACGTCGATGACCTCGGCGGTCGACAGCAGCGCTTCCAGCTGCGCGATGCGCCCTTCGGTGAAGCTTTGCAGCTCGCGCGCGGCGTGGTACTCCGCATTCTCCTTGAGGTCGCCATGGGCGCGGGCCTCGGCAATCGCCGCGATGATGCGCGGGCGTTCGACCGACTTCAGTCGCTCCAACTCGGCGCGCAGACGCTCGGAACCGGTCTTGGTAATGGGTGCACGACTCATGCGCTCAGCTCCTTGTGCAGATCCTGCAGGCTGTGTACTTCACCATCACCATGGAAATCCAGCGAATGCACCAGCGCACGGGCGCCGGCTACCGTGGTGGAATAGGTGACGCGATGCTGCAGCGCCTCGCGCCGGATCGAGAAGGAATCGGCGATCGCCTGCTTGCCCTCGGTGGTATTGACGATATACACGATCTCGCCGTTCTTGATGCTGTCGACGATGTGCGGGCGGCCCTCAAGCACCTTGTTGACCCGCTCGCAGGCCACGCCATGCGCGGTCAGGTAGCTGGCGGTGCCGGAAGTGGCCACCACGCTGAAGCCGCGCGCAATGATTTCGCGTGCTACCGGCAGCAAGCGCTCCTTGTCGCCGTCACGCACCGACAGGAACGCCTTGCCGATTACCGGTGTCTTGATCCCGGCCGCCTCGTGGCCGCGCGCGAAGGCTGCCCCGAAGCTGCGGCCCACGCCCATCACCTCGCCGGTCGAGCGCATCTCGGGACCGAGGATCGGGTCGACGTTCTGGAACTTCAGGAACGGGAAGATTGCTTCCTTCACCGAGTAGTACGAGGGAATCACCTCGCGCGTCGCGCCCAGGCTGGCCAGCGAGCGGCCGGCCATCACACGCGCGGCGATCTTGGCCAGCGGCACGCCGGTGGCCTTGGACACGAACGGCACCGTGCGCGAGGCGCGCGGGTTCACTTCCAGGATGTAGACGGTGTCGCCCTGGATCGCGAATTGCGTGTTCATCAGTCCGATGACCTTCAGCTCCTTCGCCATCGCACTGACCTGGCGGCGCAGCTCGTCCTGGATCGCCGCGCTCAACGAGTACGGCGGCAGCGAGCACGAGGAATCGCCCGAGTGCACGCCGGCCTCCTCGATGTGCTCCATGATGCCGCCGATCAGCACGTTGCCCTCGGCGTCGGCGATCACGTCCACGTCGACCTCGACCGCGTGGTCGAGGAAGCGGTCCAGCAGCACCGGCGAATCGTTCGACACCTTCACCGCATCGCGGATGTAGCGCGACAGATCGGCGTCGTCGTGCACCACTTCCATCGCGCGGCCGCCCAGCACGTAGCTCGGGCGTACCACCAGCGGGTAGCCGATCTCGCGGGCCAGGGCCAGCGCCTCGTCCGCATTGCGCGCAGTGCGGTTCGGCGGCTGCTTCAGGCCGATCTTCTCGATCATGTGCTGGAAGCGCTCGCGATCCTCGGCCAGGTCGATCGAATCGGGGCTGGTGCCGATGATCGGCACGCCAGCAGCCTCCAGCGCGCGCGCCAGCTTCAGCGGGGTCTGCCCGCCGTACTGCACGATCACGCCCTTGGGCTTTTCCACGTGGACGATTTCCAGCACGTCCTCCAGCGTCACCGGTTCGAAGTAAAGCCGGTCGGAGGTGTCGTAGTCGGTCGACACGGTTTCCGGGTTGCAGTTGACCATGATGGTTTCGTAACCATCCTCGCGCAGCGCCAGCGACGCGTGCACGCAGCAGTAGTCGAACTCGATGCCCTGCCCGATCCGGTTCGGGCCGCCGCCGAGCACGATGATCTTGTCGCGGGTGCTCGGGTTGGCCTCGCACTCTTCCTCGTAGGTCGAATACATGTAGGCGGTGCTGGTGGCGAACTCGGCTGCGCAGGAATCCACCCGCTTGTACACCGGGCGCACGCCCAGGGTCTGGCGCAAGTGGCGCACGGCGGCCTCGTCGCTGCCGATCAACTCGGCGATGCGCGCGTCGGCGAAACCGAGCCGCTTGAGTTCGCGCAGCCGCGGCGCGTCGAGCGCGGTGATGCCCTGCCTGGCGATTTCCGCCTCGGTCAGCACGATGTCCTCGAACGCGGCGAGGAACCACGGATCGATCCGGCTGAGCTCGAACACTTCTTCCAGCGAGAGCCCGGCACGGAACGCGTCAGCCAGGTGGAACACGCGATCGGGCCGCGGCTCGCGCAACTCCCGCTTGAGCACGGCCAGCCCGTCGTCGGTGCCCAGGTCCAGCCCGGTCGGGTTGAGGCCGGTCTTGCCGATCTCCAGCCCGCGCAACGCCTTCTGCAGCGATTCGTGGAAGCTGCGGCCGATCGCCATCACTTCGCCGACCGACTTCATCTGCGTGGTCAGGCGCGCGTCGGCCGCGGGGAATTTCTCGAAGGCGAAACGCGGGATCTTGGTCACCACGTAGTCGATCGTCGGCTCGAACGACGCCGGCGTGCGGCCGCCGGTGATGTCGTTCTTCAGCTCGTCCAGCGTGTAGCCCACCGCCAGCTTGGCGGCGACCTTGGCGATCGGGAAGCCGGTCGCCTTCGATGCCAGCGCGGACGAACGCGACACGCGCGGGTTCATCTCGATCACCACCACGCGGCCGTCGACGGGGTTGACGCCGAACTGCACGTTGGAGCCGCCGGTGTCCACGCCGATCTTGCGCAACACCGCGATGGAGGCATCGCGCAGGCGCTGGTATTCCTTGTCGGTGAGGGTCTGCGCCGGCGCCACGGTGATCGAGTCGCCGGTGTGCACGCCCATCGGGTCGAGGTTCTCGATGGCGCAGATGATGATGCAGTTGTCCGCGGTGTCGCGGACCACCTCCATTTCGTACTCCTTCCAGCCCAGTACCGATTCGTCGATCAGCACTTCGTGGGTAGGCGACATTTCCAGGCCGCGCTTGACGATGGCCTCGAACTCCTCCTTGTTGTAGGCGATGCCGCCACCGGTACCGCCCAGCGTGAAGCTGGGCCGGATGATCACCGGGAAGCCGAGCCTGGCCTGGATCTCCACCGCGTGCTCGAAACTCCTGGCCACGTCCGACTTCGGGCTCTCCAGCCCGATTTCGGTCATCGCCCGCTTGAACAGCTCGCGGTCCTCGGCCATGCGGATGGCTTCGCGCCGGGCACCAATCAGTTCGACGTTGTATTTCTCCAGCACGCCGTTGTCGGCGAGGTCCAGCGCGCAGTTCAGCCCGGTCTGGCCGCCCATGGTCGGCAGCACCGCGTCAGGGCGCTCCTTGGCGATGATGCGCTCCACCGTCTGCCAGTTGATCGGCTCGATGTACACCGCGTCGGCAGTGTCCGGGTCGGTCATGATGGTGGCCGGATTGGAGTTCACCAGAATCACCCGGTAACCCTCTTCCTTCAGCGCCTTGCACGCCTGCGCGCCGGAGTAGTCGAACTCGCAGGCCTGGCCGATCACGATCGGGCCGGCGCCGATGATGAGGACGCTCTTGATGTCGGTACGCTTAGGCATGCGTGCGGGCCTCCTGCATCAGTGCGGCGAAACGTTGGAACAGATAGCCCATGTCGAGTGGGCCGGGGCTTGCTTCGGGGTGGCCCTGGAAGCAGAACGCGGGCCGGTCGGTCAGCGCGAAGCCCTGCAGCGAACCATCGAACAGCGAGACATGGGTGACCCGCACGTTCGCCGGCAGCGTGGCCGGATCCACCGCGAAGCCATGGTTCTGGCTGGTGATCAGCACGCGGCCGTCATCCAGATCTTTCACCGGGTGGTTGGCGCCGTGGTGGCCGAACTTCATCTTCAGTGTCTTGCCGCCCAGCGCCAGGCCCATCAGCTGGTGGCCGAGGCAGATGCCGAACAGCGGGATCTTCGCCTCGAGGAACTGGCCGGTTGCCGCGATGGCGTAGTCGCAGGCCGCCGGATCGCCGGGGCCGTTGGACAGGAACACGCCGTCGGGCTGCATGGCGAGCACCTCGGCAGCAGGCGTCTGCGCCGGTACCACGGTGACTTCGCAGCCCTGCTCGGCGAGCAGGCGCAGGATGTTGAGCTTGGTGCCGAAGTCGTAGGCGACCACCTTGAAGCGCATCGCCGGCTGGTTGAACGCGGTGCGGTCGAGATCGTAAGCGCCCTGCTTCCATACGTACGGCGCAGCGGTGCTGACCACCTTGGCCAGGTCCATGCCGTTCAGGCCGGGGAACGCGCGGGCCCTGGCCAGCGCAGCGTCCGCGTCGACCTGCTCGCCGGCCACAATGCAGCCGGCCAGCGCGCCCTTGTCGCGCAGGATGCGGGTCAACCGGCGGGTGTCGATGCCGGCGATCGCCACCGTGCCGTGGCGCTTCAAGTAATCGGACAGGCTCTCGGTGCTGCGCCAGCTGCTGGCGCGGCGCGGCAGGTCGCGCACGATCAACCCGGCGGCGTGCACGGCGGTGGATTCGACATCTTCGGCATTGACGCCGGTGTTGCCGATGTGCGGATAGGTCAGCGTGACGATCTGGCGCGCGTAGGAGGGATCGGTGAGGATCTCCTGGTAACCGGTCATGGCCGTGTTGAACACCACTTCGCCGACGGTTTCGCCGGTGGCACCAACGGCATGACCGCGAAAGACGCTGCCGTCTTCGAGGGCCAGCAGGGCAGGAATAGGCATCGGGGTAACCGCCTTTTGGATACAGCAAAGTCCGCAAGCCGCACCATGGCTGGCTTGTGGAATCTGGTGGGGAAAGAAATTCGGGCGGGTGGAAATGATAGGCGGCGGGGGCGTTTCTGTCCACCTCACGGAGCGTGAATCCGTGGATCCCCCGACTCTTCCGAACCCCGCTGGCGGCGTACACTAAACCACTTGTTTACCAGAGGCCGATGCCCCATGCGTGCTGCCGTACTGCTCGATCCCGCTCGTCTCGATCGCCCGGATACCACGGTGCAGCACCAGCCCTTCCCGTTCATGATGGCGCACGGCCAACTGCCGGACGAGGCGCGCGATGACCTGGATCGCGACTTTCCCCGCTACGCCAGCGCCGGCTTTTTTCCCTACGACCCGGCCGACTGCGGCCCCAGCGTCAATGCGCTGATCGACAACCTGACCGCGCCGGCGTTTGCCCGCGCCATCGGCGAGCGCCTGGGCGTCGATCACCTCGACCAGTATCCGACCCTGGTGACGCTGTGCCGCCTGCTCAACAAGCGCCACGGCACCATCCACACCGACAGCAAGTCCAAGGTGGTCACTGCGCTGATCTACCTGAACCCGCGGTGGCCGGACACCAGCGATGGCTGCCTGCGCTTCCTGCACAGGATCGACGACATCGACAGCGTGGTGGTGCCGGAACTGGCCCCGCTCTACGGCGAGTTCGCGGTGTTCAAGCGTTGCGAGAACTCCTTCCATGGCCATTTGCCCTATGAAGGCGAGCGGCGGGTGATCCAGGTAGCCTGGTTGACCAGCGAGGAGGAGAAGCGGCGCAAGACGAAACGCGGCAAGTTCTCGCGCGCCTTCAAGAAGCTGTTCGGCCGTTTCGATACCCGGCTGGGCGCAGGGCGCGATCGCAACGCCTCGCACCACGACTGAGCCTGGTATCTGCATCCGCGGCTGCCGTGCCGGTACGGCCGGATCAGTGCAGCGTGGCGATCAGGTCGTCCAGCTGCCACGACCCGGCGGCACGACCCGCCAGCCAATGCGCCGCGTGCAGGGCCCCCCGCGCGAAGATCGTGCGGTCAGTGGCCCGATGGGCCAGCTCCAGCCGCTCACCCTGTCCGATCAACATGGCGGTGTGTTCGCCCACGATGTCGCCACCGCGTACCACGGCAAAACCGATGCTGCCTTCGCGGCGCTTCCCGGTGTGGCCTTCCCGGCCGTAGACCGCCGCGGCGTCCAAGTCGGTGCCGCGTGCTGCCGCCGCCGCCCGGCCGAGCGCCAACGCGGTGCCGGATGGCGCGTCCTGCTTGCGGCCGTGGTGCGCCTCGACGATCTCCAGGTCCCAGCCCGGCAGGGCTGCCGCCGCTTCGCGCAGCAGGCGCGTCAGCACCGCCACGCCGAGGCTGAAGTTGGCGGCACGCAGGATCGCAACGTGTCGGGCGGCTTCGGCCAGCCGTGCCTCGAGTGCGGCATCGATGCCGGTGGTGCCGCTGACCAGGGCCGTGCCATGGGCCAGGCAATGATCGAGTGCCAGCGCCAGCGCCGCCGGGCTGCTGAAGTCGACGACCACGTCAATGGGCGGGGCCTGCGTCCAGTCATGCGCGTAGCGCAGGGAACCCGCCGCGGCGCCAAGTATCGGCTGGCCGTCGTGGATCGAACCCGGCGACACCACGGCATGCACCAGTTCGACGCCGGCGTCCTCGCCGAGCAGGTCGAGCAGCGCGCGGCCCATGCGACCGGAGGCGCCGCTCAAGGCGAGGCGAAGGGGACGAGTCATTGGCGGCACGCTCCAGCGATCGGGGCGTACATGCTAAGCGCAGCGAGACCTACGCGGTAACCCTGGACCAGAACTTCTTCACCCCGTCGACCCAGCCCTTGGCGCGCGGCGTGTGCTTGCCGGCGTCGCTGCCGGCAAAGGTGGCTTCCAGCGATTCCAGCAATTCGCGCTGCTGCCGGGTCAGCCGCACCGGGGTTTCCACCACCACGCGGCAGATCAGGTCACCATGGCGATTGCTGCGCACCGACTTGACGCCGCGGCCGCGCAGGCGGAACTGGGTGCCAGTCTGGGTTTCCGGCGGGATGCTGACCGGCACCTCGCCTTCCAGCGTGGGCACCGGCAGCTCGGCGCCCAGCGCGGCCTGCGAAAAGCGGATCGGCAATTCGCAATACAGGTCGTTGCCATCGCGCTGGAAGATCTCGTGCTCGCGCACGCGCACCTCCACATACAGGTCGCCCGCCGGCGCACCGGCGGGACCGGCCTCGCCCTGGCCGGAGAGCCGGATGCGGTCACCGTTGTCGACGCCCTCGGGGATCTGTACCGACAGCGTGCGGGTTTCTTCCAGGCGCCCTTCGCCATGGCACTCGCGGCACGGCTTCTCGATCGCCTGGCCGCTGCCGCCGCAATGCGGGCAGGCCTGCTGGATGGAGAAGATGCCATTCTGCATGCGCACCTGGCCGTGGCCGTTGCAGGTCTTGCACTTGCTGACCTTGCCGTCCTCCGAGCCGCTGCCGTTGCAGTGATGGCAGTTGACCTGGGTCGGCACCTCGATCTGCCGGCTCACGCCGAACACGGCTTCCTCCAGGCCCAGCTCGATGATGTAGCGCAGGTCGGCGCCGCGCCGCGGGCGGCCACGCCCACCGCCGCTGCGGCCGAAAATGTCACCGAAAATGTCACCGAAGATGTCGCCCATGTCGCCGAAGCCGGCACCGCCGCGGCCGCCCATGCCGTTCTCGAAGGCGGCGTGGCCGTGCTGGTCGTACATCGCGCGCTTCGAAGCATCGGACAGGACCTCGTAGGCCTCCTTGGCCTCCTTGAACTTGTCCTGCGCGGTGGGGTCGTCGGGGCAGCGGTCCGGGTGGTACTTCATCGCCAGCCGGCGGAAGGATTTCTTCAGCTCGGCTTCGCCAACGCTGCGCTCGACGCCCAGCACCTCGTAGTAGTCACGCTTGCTCATTCATGCATCCACACTGCTTGTCACCACTCCGGCCAGCGAAGTCGACGGTTCCGCATACCCAATCAACAGACAGCCCGTGCCGGGGTTTCCCGGCACGGGCTGATTCATCGGCCGTGCCGACAATGCCTGCCGATTACTTCTTGTCGTCCTTCACTTCGGTGAACTCGGCGTCGACCACGTCGTCGGGCTGGGCCGAGCCGCCCGGTGCGGATTGTGCACCGGCATCGGCCGTGCCACCACCCTGCGCGGCAGCATGGAGCGCCTGGGCAACCTGCTCCAGTTTCCCCACCTTGGCCTCGATCGCCGCCTTGTCGTCCCCGTCCTTGACCTTTTCCAGGTCAGACAGCGCGCCCTCGATGCTGCTGAGCTGATCGGCCGGCACCTTGCCGCCGTGTTCCTTCAGCGCGCTGCGGGTGGCGTGCACCAGCTGGTCGGCCTTGTTGCGGGTGGCCACCAGTTCGTGGAACTTCTTGTCTTCTTCCTTGTTTGCCTCGGCGTCGGCGACCATCCGCGCGATCTCTTCCTCGGACAGGCCCGAGCCGGCCTTGATCTCGATCTTCTGCTCCTTGCCGGTCTTCTTGTCCTTGGCCGAGACGTGCAGGATGCCGTTGGCGTCGATGTCGAAGGTGACCTCGATCTGCGGCATGCCGCGCGGCGCCGGCTCGATGCCGGCAAGATCGAACTTGCCCAGCGACTTGTTCGCGCTGGCGCGCTCGCGTTCGCCCTGCAGCACATGCACGGTCACCGCGGTCTGGTTGTCGTCGGCGGTGGAGAAGGTCTGCGCCGCCTTGGTCGGCACCGTGGTGTTCTTCTCGATCAGCTTGGTCATCACACCGCCCATCGTCTCGATGCCCAGCGACAGCGGGGTGACGTCGAGCAGCAGCACGTCCTTCACCGAACCGCCCAGCACGCCGCCCTGGATCGCCGCGCCCACGGCCACGGCCTCGTCCGGGTTGACATCCTTCCGCGGCTCCTTGCCGAAGAAGTCCTTCACCGCCTCCTGCACCTTCGGCATGCGGGTCTGGCCGCCGACCAGGATCACGTCGTCGATGTCGGCCACGCGCAGGCCGGCGTCGTTCAATGCGGTGCGGCACGGCTCGATGGTGCGCTTGATCAGGTCCTCCACCAGCGCCTCGAGCTTGGCCCGGGTCAGCTTGATGTTGAGGTGCTTCGGACCGGACGCATCGGCCGTCACGTACGGCAGGTTCACGTCGGTCTGGTGGTTCGAGGACAGTTCGATCTTGGCGCGCTCGGCGGCGTCCTTCAGGCGCTGCAACGCGAGCGGGTCCTTGCGCAGGTCGATGCCCTGCTCCTTCTGGAACTCCTCGACCAGGTAGTCGATGACGCGCATGTCGAAATCCTCGCCGCCGAGGAAGGTGTCGCCGTTGGTGGCCAGCACCTCGAACTGCTTCTCGCCGTCGACTTCGGCGATCTCGATGATCGACACGTCGAAGGTGCCGCCGCCCAGGTCGTACACCGCGATCTTGCGGTCGCCGCCCTTCTTGTCCAGGCCGTAGGCCAGCGCGGCCGCGGTCGGCTCGTTGATGATGCGCTTGACTTCCAGGCCGGCGATCTTGCCGGCGTCCTTGGTCGCCTGGCGCTGGCTGTCGTTGAAGTACGCCGGCACCGTGATCACCGCCTCGGTGATCGTCTCGCCGAGATAGTCCTCGGCGGTCTTCTTCATCTTCATCAGCACCTTGGCAGAGATTTCCTGCGGCGCCATCTTCTTGCCGTCGGAGGTCTGCACCCAGGCATCACCGTTGTCGTGCGCGACGACGCTGTAGGGCACGATGTGCAAATCCTTCTGCACCTCGGCGTCGGTGAACTTGCGGCCGATCAGGCGCTTCACCGCGTAGAAGGTGTTCTTCGGGTTGGTCACGCTCTGGCGCTTGGCCGAGGCGCCCACCAGCACTTCGCCGTCCTTGGTGAAGGCGACGATGGAGGGCGTGGTGCGGTCGCCTTCCGAGTTCTCGATGACCTTGGTCGTGCTGCCGTCCATCACGGCCACGCAGGAGTTGGTCGTGCCCAGGTCGATGCCGATGATCTTGCCCATGTGATTGCTCTCCGAATTTTGTCGGCGGCCCCCGCGGCCGCGATGGTTTCCAGATGGGGACCTGCCTTGGCGATTCAATGCCGGCCAGGCCCCGGATGCGATTTCGTGGCGCCCGCCGTCGCGCCGTTCAGGCGGGCGTCGGCGATGGCGCCGCTCAGTCCTTCGCCACGGCGACCAGCGCGGGGCGCAACAGGCGATCGTTCAGTACATAACCCTTCTGCAGCACGCTGACCACGGTACCGGGCGCCTGGCCCGGGGCCTCGACCATGCTCACCGCATGATGGCGTTCGGGGTCGAGCGGCTGGCCCAGTGGATCGATTTGCGCCATGCCATGGTTCTCGGCCACCTTGAGCAACGCTTTCAAGGTCAGGCTGAGGCCTTCGCGCATCGAGGAGACGTCGCCGCCCTCGATGGCCATGCCGCTTTCCAGGCCGTCGTAGACCGGCAGCAGTTCGCTCAGCAGCTTCTCGTTGGCGAAGCGGCGGGCCTGTTCCAGGTCGCGGTGCAGCCGGCGGCGCTGGTTCTCCAGTTCGGCTTTCTCGCGCAGCACGGTCTCCTGCAACTTGGCATTGCTGGCTTCCAGTTCGGCCACGCGCGCCTGCAGGTTCTCCAGTTCCGTGGTCGACGATTCACCCGACTGGCCCTGGGCTGGCACGTCGCCAGGCGACTGCGGATCGTTGTTCTGCATGCTCACTCCAAAAACAGTTGTTATGGCCGGCATGCATGCCGACCGCCCTGGAAAAATCGACTAAAACCCGCTCCCGCTGCGGTTATAGGGTCGTGGCGGCGCGATTCAAGGCATCACTGAGCAATCCGGCGGTGGCCTGCACCACCGGGATCACCCGTTCGTAGGCCATCCGGGTCGGCCCGATCACGCCGACCGCGCCGAGCACGCGCCCCTGTGCGCCGTAGCTGGCGGTGACCACGCTGCAGCCGTCCAGCGCAGTGAAGCCGGATTCCTCGCCGATGAACAGGCGCACGCCGGGCGCCCGCGCGCAGACCTCCATCAGCTGTAGCAGCTGGTTCTTCTGCTGGAAGGCCTCGAACAACTCGCGCAGACGCTGCAGGTCCGCCAGCTCGGCGTAGCCCATCAGGTTGGTCTGGCCGCTGACCAGCACGTCGGGGCCGCCCGGCCCGGTCGCCGGCGGCGCGAACGAGGCCGTGGCCAGCTCCACCGTGCTGGCCAGCAGCTGGTTCAGTTCGCTGCCGGCCTTGCGCACCTCGGCCAGCAGATGGGCGCGGATGTCGTCCACGCGCAGGCCGGCAAAATGGGCGTTGAGATAGTTGGCGGCCTGCTCCAGCTCGCGCGCGCCCAGCGGCCGGGCCAGCTGCACGATGCGGTTCTGCACCTGGTTGTCGCTGAACACCAGGATCACCAGCACCCGCGCTTCCGGCAGCGCCACGAAGTCGATGTGCCGCAGCGGGAAATCGGCCTGGCGCGGCACCGTGACCACACCGGCGAAATGGGTCATCGCCGACAGCAAGGTGGAGACGTTGCCGAGCAGGTCGCGCGTGGTGGTCGGCCCCGGTGGCAGCTCGCGCTGCAGGCGGGCCATCTCCGCGCGCGGCAGCGGCTGCAGTTCGATCAGGCTGTCGACGAACAGGCGCAGGCCGCGCGGCGTGGGCACCCTTCCTGCCGAGGTGTGCGGCGAGGCGACCAGGCCCGCATCCTCGAGGTCGGCCATGATGTTGCGGATCGTCGCCGGGCTCACGTCCAGGCCGGACGATCGCGACAGCGTGCGCGAGCCGACCGGCTCGCCGTCGGCCAGGTACTGGGCGATCAGCGTGCGCAACAGGCGGCGGGCGCGCGCGTCGAGGTCATGGCCGGGCGGCTTGATCATGTTGTCGTAGCAATCCTTGAGACCCCAAAGAAATAAGGTTTGCGCGCGCAGCTTGCAAGTGGAGCGGTGTCTTGCGCCGCCGGGCTGCCGCTACAATCCCGCCACTCCACCAGCAGCCTGCCCATGCTCACTTCGCTCTACGTCCGCCATTTCGCCGTCGTCGAAGCTGCCGAGGTGGCCTTCGGCCCGGGCCTGACCGTGGTCAGCGGCGAGACCGGCGCCGGCAAGTCGCTGCTGGTCGATGCGCTGATGCTGCTGGCCGGCGCCCGCGCCGACAGCGGCATGGTACGCGCCGGCAGCGACCGTGCCGAACTGGCCGCCGAATTCGACCTGGCCGAACTGCCCGCCGCGCGCGACTGGCTGCAACGCGAGGAACTGGACGAGGACGGCGGCTGCCAGCTGCGCCGGGTGATCCGCGCCGAGGGCAGTTCCAAGGCCTGGATCAACGGCCGCCCGGCCAATGCCCGCCAGCTCGGCGAACTGGCCGCGTTGCTGGTCGAGATCCACGGCCAGCATGAGCATCAGGCCCTGTTGTCGCGCCCGCACCAGCTCGCCCTGCTCGATGCCTACGCCGGCCACGATGAGCTGCTGGCGCAGGTGCGTGGCAACGCCACGCAGTGGCGCGAACTCGGCGCGCGCATGCGCAAGCTCGGCGGTGGCGACGATCGCGAGCAGCGCATCGAACTGCTGCGCCATGAAATCGGCGAGCTGGAGAAATGGGCGCTGCCTGCCGCCGAACTGGCCGAACTCGAGACGCAGCACAAGCGTCTCGCCAACGCCGGCCGGCTGGCCGAAGGCACCGCTGGCGTGGTCGAGTTGCTCGACGGCGACAGCGAGTTCGCCCTGCGTCGCGCACTCGGTCGGGCGCAGGCTGAACTGGGCAAGCTGGCCGCGCTCGACGACCGGCTGAACCCGCTGCTGGAATTGCTCGACAACGCCGGTATCCAGCTCGGCGAATCCGCCGACGGCCTGGCGCGCTACGCGCAGGACGTCGATCTCGATCCCGAGCGATTCGCCGAGGTCGACAATCACCTGGCTCGTCTGCACGAGCTGTCGCGCCGGCACCGCTTGCCCGTGGCCGAGCTGCATGACCGGCTCGCCGCCCTGCAGGTCGAACTGGCCGAGCTCGAAGGCGCGGGCGACGTGCTGGAACAGCTGATGGCGCAACGCGAGCGCCTGCTGGGCGACTACACGCGGGCAGCGGCCCGGCTCAGCGAGGCTCGCGCCGCTTCGGCGACCCGGCTGGGCGACGAGGTCAGCGTGCTGATGGGCGAACTGGGCATGGCCGGTGGCCTGTTGCGCGTCGAACTGGAACCCACCGGCGGCGACGAACCGGACCCGCAGGGCGGCGAACGCTGCGAGCTGCTGGTGAGCGCCAACCCCGGCCAGCCGCCCCGGCCGCTGCGCAAGGTCGCCTCCGGCGGCGAGCTGGCGCGGATCAGCCTGGCGATTGAAGTGGCTACCTTGGGCAAGGACACCGTCGGCAGCATGATCTTCGACGAGGTCGACAGCGGTATCGGCGGCGCTGTCGCCGAGGTCGTCGGGCAGAAACTGCGGGCGCTGGGCAGCCAGCGTCAGGTGCTGTGCGTCACTCATCTGCCGCAGGTGGCCGCGCAGGGCCACGCGCACCTCAAGGTCAGCAAGCACAGCGACGGCGACGCCACCCGCACGCAAATCCAGGCCCTGGATGCCGCCGGCCGGCGCGATGAGCTGGCGCGCATGCTGGGCGGCCTCGAGATCACCCGCGAGACACGGGCTCACGCCAGGCAGATGCTGGAGCGGGCGCAGAGCGCCTGATCGTCCCTGCCGCTCAGCTCGCCGGCGGCAGCATGCCGCGCTCGGATGCCATCCGGTACAGGTCCAGTTCCGAGCCGGCGCCAAGCTTGCCCATCAGGCTGGCGCGATGGATGTAGACCGTCTTCTGGCCGATCCCCAGCTCCGCCGCCACCTGCTTCGGCGCGCGGCCACCAGCCAGCAGCAGAAAGACTTCACGCTCGCGCGTGGTAAGCCGGCTGATCGGGTCCAGCGCCGCGTCCGGCCGATCGGCCCGGCGCTGGCGAAGGTCCGAGCTGAGGAAGCATTCTCCCTGCATCACCGCGCGCAGCCCCGCCACCAGTTCCTCCGGCGCCACTCCCTTGGTCACGTAGCCGCTCGCGCCGCGACGCAGCGCCTCGGACACGTAGGGTTCGCCGTCGTGCATGCTCAGTACCACGACATGGGTCTGCGCATGCACGCTGAGCAGGTGTTCGATCAGGGGCAGCCCGCTGCCGTCCGGCAGCGAGAGATCGAGCGCGACCAGGTCGGGGTGCCAGTGGCCCACCGCCTCGACCGCGTCGTCGGCGCTGCGGCACTCGGCCACCACGTCGAGATCGGGCTCCATCTCGATCAGCCGCTTGAAGCCCTCGCGAACGATGGCATGGTCATCGACCAGAACGATGCTGTACATCCCGCTACTTTACACAGGGACTCCCCGCTCATGCACATCCGGCCAGCGGCAGGGCCGGCCACCGCGCTGCAGCGCACATGTAACATCCGCGCATGCGCCTGAAACCCCTACGCCTGCCCGACTCCGGCCCGTTGCTTGGCGCCGGCTACCTGTTGCTGTGGCTGCTGCTGTGGCTGACCGTGCAGCCGTACTGGATGCTGCCCTACGGCCTGCGTTTCGGCGCGCTGCTGCTGGTGCCGGTGCGCTACTGGGGCTGGCTGCTGGGTGGCGAGCTGGTCGCCACCGCCGGCATCGGCCTGGCCCATGGCCTGCCCCGGGGCTGGCTTGGCTTCGCCATCGACGAACTGCCCGAACCGCTGGTGATGGCTGCGGGCCTGTGGCTGCTGCGACGCTTCAACCTGCACGCCAGCCTGCACAGCCCACAGGAAGTGACCCGCCTGCTGCTCTCGGTGGTGCTGGTGGTGACCGCCACCACCGCGGTAGACGCGGCACTGCTGGCACTGGTCAGTACGCCGGGTCCGCCGGAACTGATCATCGGCGTACTCGGCGAGGAACTGCTCAGCCATTACCTGGGCATCCTGCTGATCGTGCCGTTGATGGTCATGCTGCTGCGAGCCCGGATCGAGAGGCGCGCCCTGGCCAGCCTGTTCATGGACGGCCTACTGGTGATGCTGCCGTCCATGACGATCCTGCTGCTGTCCGAGCAGGCCGCCCCCCAGCCGCAATTTGCGCGCGTGCTGTCGCTGGCGCCGGTATTGTTCTTCGCCTTCCGCCATGGCTGGCGCGGCGCCAGCCTGGCCATGCTGATCACCAGCCTCGGCATGACCCTGGTCGACCAGCATCTGGGGCATGCCCCTTCCACCGCCGCGGCCTACCTGTTTCTGGCCGTGGCCGGAACCGGCGCGCTGATGCTGGGCTCGGCCACCGATGCCCTGCGTCGGAGCAGCGAGCGGGTGGCCGAGCAGAACGTCTACCTGGGCGCGGTCAACCGCCGACTGGATCAGCTGGCCCATCAATTGCGCGATGCCGCCCGCGGCAACCTGCAGACAGACGAAAACCAGCGTCGGCACCTGGCCGCCGAGTTGCACGATGAGCTGGGCCAGAACATCACGGCGATCCAGACCCATGTGAAGCTGGCCCAGGCACGGCTGCTGCAGGCCGGCATGGAGGACATCAGCACCTCGATCAATACCATCCTGGCGCATATGCGGCGCGCCCTGCACCGCCTGCTGGACGACCTGCGCCCTGCCGTGCTCGACGAATTCGGCTTGCTGCGCGCGCTCGACGAGGGTCCGATCCGTGACCTGCTGAGCGCCGCCGGAATGGTTTACCGCACCGAGCTGCACGGCGATCCGCGGCTGCTCGACGACGATACCCGCACCGCGATCTACCGACTGGTGCAGGAAAGCGCGACCAACGCCGTCAAGCATGCCAAGGCCAGTGAATTCCGACTGCGCCTGCGCATCGGGGAGCGCCAAGGGGTCGCCGTGGCCGTGCTCGACCTGCGCGATGACGGCACCGGCCTGCCCAGCCGCCTGCCCCGCGGCGGGCGCGGCCTGCAAGGCATGCGCGACCGGGTCACGTCGCTCGGAGGGCAGTTCCGGTTGCGCCCCGCCCCGGCCGGCGTCCACCTGCGGATCTTGCTGCGGGGCAGCAATCACCTTTCCGAGACCGGCCAGTGAACCTAGGAATTTTTCCGATACCGAAAGCGTGAAGCCCTCGTTAGCATCCTTTCCATCGATGTGGGGGAGCCGCCGTCGCAAGATGGCGGATCAAGGTCACCGTGGGGACGGTGGCCTTGAAACAACGGCAGGATGCCGTTTCGCCGCTACCTGGCGAGAGTCAAAGGCGACAGCGAGCCATTCGCACCGCCGACCGACAGGTAGGGGAGCAGCCGCGGGTGGACAGGAGTCCTCCCCGCGGCTTTTTTATGTCCGCGTATACTGCCGTTCACCCAGGCCGGTGGCTGGTGCTTCGGGGCGCTCAGCCTTTGTGCGTGCGCTGCTTCGGCCTCACGTAAAGCACCAGACTGTGATCCTCGATCACGTAGCCGTGCTTGGCGGCTATCTCGTGCTGCAGCCGTTCGATCTCCTCGCTGATGAACTCGATCACCTTGCCGCTGTCCACATCGATCATGTGGTCGTGGTGTTTGCCGCGATCGAGTTCGTAGACCGCCTGGCCGCCTTCGAAGTTGTGCTTGACGATGATGCCCGCCGCCTCGAACTGGGTCAGCACGCGATACACCGTCGCCAGCCCGATGTCTTCCTGGTGGGCCAGCAGTTTCTTGTAGACGTCCTCGGCGGTGAGATGCTGCGCACCCTCCTCGTCGAAGACCTGCAGGATACGCATGCGCGGATGGGTCACCTTGAGGCCGACCCGGCGCAGCTCTTTGGTTTCCTGTTCCATGACCCACCCCGCACACGGCGTTTCCGAGCCGGTAGTGTATCATCCGACACCTTTACGATCCGGACGCGACACGCATGCAAAAGCTGATTTCCCTGCTGGTTTTCGCCATGCTGGCGCTCTCCGTCGCCGGCTGCCACATCGTCTACAAACCGGACGTGCAGCAAGGCAACCTGCTGGACAAGAAAACCGTGGACCAGCTCAAGCCCGGCATGACCAAGCACCAGGTGCTGGTGCTGATGGGCACGCCCTCGGTGAATACGCCGTTCGACCAGAGCCGCTGGGATTACGTATCGACCCTGTCGCACCGCGGCGGCGCGATGAAGGTGCGCACGCTCACGCTGACCTTCAACAACGACACGCTGGTACATACGGAAGGCGACTTCTTCGCGCAGGATGCGCAGCAGCTGATCAAGGACAGCAAGAAGTACAACGCCGGCTACCCGGTCAACGAGACCCAGGGCGACAAGAGCAGGTCTCCTGACGACAAGAAGAACGATGGCGGCTTCGGCCAGGGCGGTAACCCGGACGGCAACGACGGACACTGAGCCCGGCGAACTGGCCTTTCAGCGGGCGCGCCGGCGGCGCGCTTCCATCGGGTCGAGCAGCAGCGGCCGGTAGATCTCGATACGATCCCCTTTGCGCAGCTGCCGGTCCGGCATCGCCTTTCGTGCGAAGACACCGAGGCGAGTGGGATCGATCGCGCCCGCCGGAAGTACCGCGGCGATCCCCGAAGCGCTGATCGCCTGCATCACCGTGCTGCCCTGCGCCAACTCGACCCGGCGCCGGATCGGCCCTTTCGTTCCCGCGTAAACCACCTCGACGCCGATCATGTGCTCAGCCATGGATCCGCTCCGCCTCGCGGCAAAAGTCCTCCACCATGCGTCCGGCCAGCCCCTGGAAGCCCAGCTTCAGGGCGCCGCCGCCGAGCCGGCCGGCATAATCGAAATCCAGGGCGAAGGCGACCTTGCATCCCGCATCGCCCAGCGCAATGAAGTCCCACACGCCCTCCAGGCTGCGGAACGGGCCATCGACCAGATCCATCTGCAGGCGCCGCGGCGGGTCTACCGTGTTGCGCGTGGTGAAGCTCTGATGAAACCCGGCAAACTTGAGATCCAGTCGCGCCACCAGCACGTTGCCATGGCGCTCGAGGACCTCGGCTCCGGCACACCAGGAGAAGCGCTTTGGGTATGCTTCAACCTCGTTGACCAGGTCGAACATCTGTGCCGGCGAGTACTTCACCAGCGCGCTGCGACGAATTTCGATCACGGCAACCTCTTGGGCTTGTGCATTCATCCGTGAATGCGAAGACCAGGCAAGCGTCCTTCCATGGACGTACTCTGTGGTTTTTGCATTCGTCCATGAATGCGAAGATCAAACGGGCATCCATCCATGGATGCACTCTCAAAAGAAGCGCTGCCCCTGAAAGGCGCGCAGGCAGTGCGGCCGCCCAGAGGCCCGAAGTTTAGCGGACATGGCCAAGAGCAAGGACAAGGACAACAAGAGCGGCGGCACCATCGCGCTCAACAAGCGTGCACGCTTCGAGTACCACATCGACCAGCGCTTCGAAGCCGGCATCGCCCTGCAGGGCTGGGAACTGAAAGCCCTGCGCGCGGGACGGATCAATTTTGGCGACGCCTATGCGGTCGTACTCAAGAATGAGATTTTCCTGGTCGGTGCTTCGATCCCGCCATTGATCAGTGCGTCCACCCATGTCATCGCCGAAGACCGGCGCACCCGCAAGCTGCTGCTGCATCGCAAGGAAATCGACCAGTTGGTCGGCGCGGTCGAGCGCAAGGGCTACACCCTGGTGCCCACTGCGCTGTACTGGAAAGGCAACAAGGTAAAGGTCGAGATCGGGCTTGCCCGCGGCAAGCAGGAGCACGACAAGCGCGACACGGAAAAGCAGCGGGACTGGCAGATCGAGAAACAGCGCACCATGCGCTCGCACAATCGCGCAGCCTGAAACCGTCGCAGGAACCACAGAAGAAAACCCCCGGCAAGCCGGGGGTTCGTGTTGGTGGAGGTGGCGGGAGTCGAACCCGCGTCCGAAGGCGTTCAACGCCTGGATCTACATGCTTAGCCCGCCGTTCGATCTCGTTCCGCGACAAGCACGATGGGCAAGGCGCACCGCGGAACCAGCCTGATTGATTTAGCCTAGAACCGCCAGGCGGCAGCGTTCGGCGATCTCATGATAATGACCCTACACCGACGAGCATGAGCACAAGTGGGTTCGGGGCTAGGCCTTAAGCGGCCAGAGCGTAGTTGTCGTCGTTGGCAACTATGAGTTTGCTGCTGGATTAACGAGGAAAGCTGCCCCCTCGGCATGCACCAAGTCATCTCACTACCCCCGTCGAAGCCAGGACACCCCCGGGGAAAACGAGCCGACTGTTTCAGTATATGGGGGCACGTATCGCCACAGCAATGGCACATGATGAAGATGGCCCTATCGGATGCGCGTGGTGCAAACATTGATCAACGTCAAGTCGAGTGTTGTTAGGGCGTTAACGCAACGTCTATACTTGGCGACTTGCGTACTCCCGTATCCGTCGCACTCGTGGGAATGATCTCGATGAATCGATTGCCCTTGCTTGGCTTGGCCGTGGCCACAGCCTTTTTCGCCGCCAGCAGCGTTCACGCCGAAGGCGACAAGGCCGCCGGACGCGCGCTGGTCTACACCTGCGCCGGTTGCCACGGCGTACCCGGTTATACCAACGCCTATCCGCAGTATCCGGTGCCGAAGATCGCCGGCCAGAACGAGCAATACATCGTCAATGCCCTGCAGGGTTACCAGAGCGGCGGTCGCAAGCATCCGACCATGGATGCGCAGGCGCAGAGCCTCTCGGCCACGGACATCCAGAACATTGCCGCCTACCTCTCCAGTCTCGCCAAGTAAGTTGCCAAGGACTTCCCGCATGAAACGTGCAATTACCCTGCTTTCATTCGGCGCCATCCTGGCGTTCGCTTCCTCCCAGCTGCTTGCCACAGGCAATGCCGAAAACGGCAAGCAGAAGGCCGCCACCTGCTTCGCCTGTCACGGCACCGACGGCAATGCGGTGGATCCGCAGTACCCGCGCCTCGCCGGCCAGTACAACCTCTACCTGCAGCGCGCCCTGCACGAGTACAAGGACGGCCAGCGCGACAACCCGATCATGAAGGGCATGGTGGCCACCTTGTCCGATCAGGACATCGAGGACGTCGCCACCTACTTCTCCGGCTTGCCGAGCAAGCTGGACACCTTGAAGGGCCACATCAGCGGCAGCAAGTAAGGTTTTCATGCCATCACGCGAAAGCAAAGGGCCCGCACTTGGCGGGCCCTTTGCGTTGACGGCCGCGTTGCCGCTCAGGCGATCGCCGACTTGCCCTCGGCCTTGCTGTAGTAAGGCTTCTTGCCGGAGGCATGGTCGGTGGCATCGCGCACCGCCGTGACCTCCGGCACCCGCTCGCGCAGGGTCTTTTCCACGCCCTGCTTCAGCGTCACGTCGACCATGCCGCAGCCATGGCAGCCACCACCGAACTGCAATAGCACGGCACCGTCGGCGTCAATTTCCAGCAGGCTGACGCGGCCGCCGTGCGAGGCCAGTTTCGGATTGATTTCCGCCTCCAGGACGTAGCGCACGCGCTCGATCAGACCCGCCTCCACGCCGGGCACGTCGCCCTTGATCTTCGGTGCGCGGATGTTGAGCTGGCCGCCAGTGGCGTTCGGCTCGAAGTCGATGCTGGCCTGGTCCAGCCAGCTGGCGCTGTCGCCATCGATATGGAAATCGAAGCCGGCGCACTCGATCGTCCACTCCCCGCCGGCCAGGTCCGCCGGCTCGCAGAACTCCAGCTCGCAGTTCGCTGCCGGCGTGCCCGGCGAGGTCACCCGCAGGCGGATGCCCAGCCCGTCGATGCCTTGCTGCGAAAGAAGCCGCAGGAAATGCTGCTGCGCGCGTTCCGAAATTTCGATCATGCCTGCTCCAGGGTCGTCACATCGATACCGGCGGGCCGCGCCGGCGAAACAGCACCATTTTAGTCCTGTTTCTGGCCCGATGCGTGCTTTTGACATTTGCGTGCACAACTCCGACGCTTCGCATCCCCACGACTCGACCTGATGGAGATCTCCATGGACGCCAACGACCTGGCCAGCCGACATTGCCAACCGCGCAAGGGCAAGGAGCATGCCCTGGATTCCGCACAGGTAGCCGAGCTGCTGCAGCGTCTGGCGGGGTGGCAGTTGCGCCGCGATGGTACGGCCATCGCCAAGGATTTCCGTTTCGCCGACTTCCACCGCACGCTGGGCTTCATCAATGCGGTGGGGTTCATGGCCAACCAGGAGGATCACCACCCTGATCTCGAGGCTGGCTACGGTCATTGCCAGGTACTGTTCTCGACCCACGACGTGGGCGGCCTGTCGCTGAACGACTTCATCTGTGCGGCACGGGTCGACGCCCTTCTGGCGCGCTGATCAGAAATCGGTGCGCGATTTTTCCTGCATCCACACCAATCGCTTGCCCTTCACCGCCAGCACGTCGAGGAAATCCTTGAGATCCTCCGGCAACGGCACGGAAAAGCTGTAGGAACGCCCGTCGAGGTCGAAACTCATGTGCGAGGCATGCAGGAACATCCGGTTCAGGCCCATCTCGCGGTAGCGCTTGTTCATCTCGCGGTCGCCATATTTCGGGTCGCCAGCCAGCGGATGGCCGATGTGCGCCGCGTGCACGCGGATCTGGTGGGTGCGGCCGGTGCCCAGCGTGGCCTGCATCAGGCGGGCGCTGGGGTATTGCTCCATCTCGCGGAAGAAGGTCAGCGATGGCTTGCCGTTGTCGGCCACCCGTACCATCCGCTCGCCGCCCTGCAGCACGGATTTCAGCAACGGCGCATTTACGTCGAACTTCGCCTTGGACGGATGGCCAAGCATCAGGCACAGGTACTGCTTGGTGACCTCGCCGGCGCGGATCGCCGCCTGCAGGCCGGTCAGTCCGGCCCGGGTGCGGGCGAACACCAGCACGCCGCTGGTGTCGCGGTCGAGCCGGTGCACCAGCTCCAGGTGCTCCTGCGGGCGGGCTGCGCGCAGCAGTTCGATCGCACCGTGACTGACCCCGCTGCCGCCATGGCTGGCTACGCCGGCGGGTTTGTCGATCACCAGGAAGTGCTTGTCCTCGAAAATGACCGACTCGGCTACCGACGCCACCATGCTGCTGGCTGGTGCTCGCTCCTGCGGCCGTTCCGCTATCCGGATGGGGGGAATCCGCAGCGTGTCACCATCGACGAGACGCGTGTCCGGCTTGGCCCGTTTGCCGTTCACGCGTACCTGGCCGGTGCGCAAAAGCCGGTAAATCATGCTCTTGGGCACGCCCTTGAGCAGGGTCACGAGTGCGTTGTCGATGCGCTGCCCGTCCCGCTCGGGGCCGATCTCGACTTGACGTACACCGTGAGGTGCGTCATGGGAAGTTGCCGTTTGCATTGAAAAAAACCTGCTGAAATAGGATACTCGGCGGGCGCTACATTCTGCCCGCCGAAGTCCGGATCGGGCCGGGTGCCCGCCCGTGACGTCGGCGAGGATTGCCCCAGTTGCCTTCGGGCGGCCGGTCGCGACTCCCTTTCATCGTAACGGTTTGGGCTGTCGTTTGTCCGATGCCATTGCGGTGTCGGGGCGGCAGGCGCAGCTGACCGAATCATCCCGACGCCGGAAACGGTGCCGTTTTTTTGCCGCTTTACCGCAGCGGCGCGATCCCCGGCAGGCCGCCATCGTGGCGCCACCGTGGCACGCGACGCGCGGCCAAGCCGAGGATTACCACCATGAAACGCATGTTGATCAACGCGACTCAGCGTGAAGAGTTGCGCGTGGCCATTGTCGATGGCCAGACACTCTACGACCTGGACATCGAAATCCCTTCGCGGGAGCAGAAAAAGTCCAATATTTACAAGGGTCGAATCACTCGCGTCGAGGCTTCACTCGAAGCCTGCTTCGTCGAGTACGGCGCCGAGCGCCATGGCTTCCTGCCGCTGAAGGAAATCTCCCGCGAGTACTTCACTCCGGGGCTGGACCCGCACAAGGCGAGCATCCGCGAGCTGATCAAGGAAGGTCAGGAAGTCGTCGTGCAGGTGGAGAAGGAAGAGCGCGGCAACAAGGGCGCCGCCCTGACCACGTTCATCAGCCTGGCCGGCCGCTACATGGTGCTGATGCCGAACAACCCGAAGGCCGGCGGCGTCTCGCGCCGGATCGAGGGCGAGGACCGGCAGGCGCTGAAGGAAGCGCTGGATCACGTCACGGTGCCCGACGATGTCGGCCTGATCGTGCGTACCGCCGGCCTCGGCCGTGACGCCGAAGAGCTGCAGTGGGACCTGGATTACCTGCTGACCTTGTGGAAGTCGATCTCCGAAGCGGCCAGCAAGCAGAAGGCGCCGTTCCTGATCTACCAGGAGTCGAAGCTGTTCATCCGCGCCCTGCGCGACTACCTGCGCAGCGACATCGGCGAGATCCTCATCGACGACGAGCCGCTGTACAACGACGCCCGCGACTTCATGCAGCAGGTGATGCCCAACGCCCTGCGCAAGCTCAAGCTGTATCGCGACGATACCCCGCTGTTCACCCGCTACCAGATCGAGACGCAGATCGAGAGCGCGTTCGACCGCCAGGTACGCCTGCCGTCGGGTGGTTCGATCGTGATCGACCAGACCGAGGCGCTGACCGCGATCGACGTCAACTCGTCCAAGGCCACCAAGGGCAGCGACATCGAGGAAACCGCGTTCAACACCAATTGCGAGGCCGCGGTGGAAATCGCCCGCCAGGCACGCATCCGCGATGCGGGCGGCCTGCTGGTGATCGACTTCATCGACATGGACAGCCCCAAGCATCAGCGTGAGGTGGAGGATCGCCTGAAGGAGGCGCTGAAGCTGGATCGCGCGCGCGTGCAGATCGGCCGCATTTCGCGCTTCGGCCTGCTGGAGATGTCGCGCCAACGCTTGCGCCCGAGCCTGGGCGAAGCCACCCAGATCACCTGCCCGCGCTGCGAAGGCCACGGTCACATCCGCGGCGTGGAGTCGCTGTCGTTGTCCACCCTGCGGCTGATCGAAGAACACGCGATGAAGGACAACACCGGCCAGGTGCTGGTGCAGGCGCCCACCAGCGTGGCCAACTTCCTGCTCAACGAGAAGCGCGCCAGCGTGGTCGAAATCGAGCTGCGCCACAAGGCACACGTGGTGATCGTGGCGGACGAAAAACTGGAAACCCCGCACATCGAGATCCAGCGCATCCGCGAGGCGGACATGGGCGAGCACAGCAAGCCCAGCTACGAGCGTCTCACCGCAGTGGAAGCCGTCGAACTGCCGAAGATGGGCCAGACTCTGGGCAGCGGCGAACAGCCTGCCGTCAGCGGCATCGTACCGGCCAGTCCAGCGCCGGTGCGCGAGGAAGTCGCCGCGCCGGTCGCCGCCGCAGCACCGGTTGCCCGTCGCCAGCCGGCGGCGGCCCCTGCCCCCACCCCGGCACCGAGCGGCGGCATCATCTCACGCCTGTTTGGCTGGTTCCGCAGCACGGAGGCGGCAGCGCCCGCGCCGGCACCGAAACGCGCCGACAACGCCAGCGATGGCAGCAGCCGCAACCGCCGCGACGAGCGCGGCAGCCGTCCCGGCGCCGGTTCGAGTGCATCGTCGCCGCGCCAGCCGCGACGCGAGGCCACCCAGCCGGGCTCAACCAAACCCGCTTCCGCGCAACAGACCCGCGGCAACCGTCAGCGCGGCAACGAGGCCCAGCCGCGTCCTGCGCAGCAAGGTCAGAGCCAGGCCGCCAAGGCAGATCGCCAGCCCAAACCGGCCGCCGCAGTCGAGAGCAACCCGGCGCGTGCGGAGCGCAAGCCGAATCCGGCGCAGCCGGCCAAGGTCGAGCGCCAGCCGCGTGTCGCCACGGACGAGCGCCCCGCCGTCGCACCGCCGGCTGAGGCGGCGAAGGACGCCGAACAGTTGCTGACGCCGCCGGTGGTTTCAGCCGCGCCCGAAGCCGCCGATAGCGCCACCGATGCCGAAGGGAACCAGTCGCGTCGCCGCCGCGGTCGCCGCGGCGGTCGCCGGCGCCGGCGTCACGACGAAGCTGCCGCGAACGGCACGGATGTCGACAGCACGCAGGCCCAGGCGCTCGACGACGAGGACCGCGACGAAACCACCGCGACCACGGTCCCGGCCGCGCACAGCGAACCGTCGTCGCATGAAGCGTCATCGGCGGCTGCCGCTGGGGAGGCGGTACCAGCCATTTCGTCAGCTCGCCCGCCGACGCCGGCTCAGCCGAACGAAGCGCGCGCCATGGCGCCTGTCTCGGCCGCTGCCGGCACCGCGGTGCCTGTCACCACGGCATTCAACCTGCCGCCGCTGCCGCCGATTCCCGAGGCGGTGAAGTCCGCCGCGGCAATGGCCGCCGCTGGCGAGGACGAACTTGTCAGGGTCGTCCCGGCAAGCACTCCCGCGCCAACGCCGCCAGCCACCGGCGTCACGGTGAACGGCGTGGATACCCAGGCCGACAGGACCGATCCCGCGTCGACGACCGTCGTCACCGCCCCGACGACGCTCAGTCGACCGACCGACGACATCTCGTCATCGACGGTCGTCGCCACATCGGGGACGGAGCCCGTCCCGACGGAGTTGACCCAGGCGGGTCTGACGGTTGCCACGCCGGCCGCGGCGGCGACAGCTCCGGCTCCGACCGCTTCACTTGCCCATGAAGTCAGCCCTTCGGCGAGCGTGGCGTCTCCCGCAGTCACCGCCGACGTGACCGAGGCACCGGTTGCGCCCCAGCCAGCGGTTTCGCTGCCGCATCCAAAGCAGGGTGATCTGCTGGCGCAATCAACTCACCGGGCCGGACCGCTGCCATCTCCCGAGGAGAGCGAGCCGCGGTCAAGCGGCGAGTCCGACGCCCACCAGGGCGACTCGAAGGGCTGAGCCGTCGTACCCTGGATCACGACAAAAAAACCGGACCCAGGTCCGGTTTTTTTTTAACTTCAGGCCACCGGCTGCGCGGCATCACGTACCGACATGATGATTCGGCACGTCGATCAGTCCATGCACCGTCATCAGGTGGGCAAGACTGAGCACATGGTCCACGTGCAGCTTCTCCATCAGGCGCTGCTTGTAGGTGGACACCGTCTTGGGGCTCAGATTGAGCTGTTCGCCGATGATCGTCAGCGGCTTGCCGCGCACCAGCATCATCGCGACCTCGAGTTCGCGACTGGACAATACGTCGAACGGCGAGGCACTGCCGTCGAGGGTGGCCAACGCCAACTGCTGCGCTACGGCCGGAGCAAGATAGCGGCGGCCATTGGCCACCTGGCGCACAGCGGATACCAGTTCGTCGGCGCTGCAGCCCTTGGTCAGGTAGCCGAGCGCGCCGGCGTCGAGCAGGCGTTTGGGGAAACGCGCGTCATCGACCACCGTCACGATGACGACGTGGGTGGACATCTTCGATCGACAGACGCGCTCGGTCAGCTCGATCCCGCTCATGCCGGGCATGTGCACGTCGACCAGGGCGATGTCGGGTTTCAGACTGCGGATCAGCTGCAGGCCCTCCTCGGCGCTGCCCGCTTCTCCCCCGACACGGATGTCCGACTGCTGCTGCAAGATCATTCGGAAGCCGGTGCGAACCAGCTCATGATCGTCCACCAGGACCACATTGATCACTTGACGCCCTCCTTGGTTGGGCTGCCTGAAATTAGGCTGCATGAGACACCTTTGCAAGCGGCTCGTCGCGCGACCCGCACGCCATGGAATGACCACCGGAGAAGGCTGCAGCGATGGGTTTCGACATCAGCCAGTGGATCAGGATGCCAGTGCCACGGCGGCACGGCTGCTGTCGCCCCGGCCATGTCGAGTCAGTCGGTTACGCACGCCCGCCATTTCCACGCAAACCGGATGCCCGAGAAGGCCGTGTTGGACACGAGCTCACATGCCAGCCGCCAGTAGCCCCCTGCCCAGCAAAATCGTCGCCATGGCCCCATTCCCCTTGCCGCGAGAGGCCCGCAACCGCATGACCGCCGCCTACCCTGGTGGTCGGCGTAATGTGTCACGGGGATTACGGCGTATATGTCGGCCGGCGCCTACACTCCCTGTACGGGAAGCGTAGTGCGATATCCGCGCTGATCTGCCACCTTCGTTCGTCGCTCCAGCTTGGCGCCTCGGATCGATGCTTTCCTTTTTCCGCTCGTCGCGAACAAAAAAACCGCCAAAAGGCGGTTTTTTTTGGCTCCCGCGATGTCCAGCGGAGCCATCAATGTGGTGCCCAAGAGGGGCAGCCGAACCCGTTGGTGCGTAAGGGCTGGAGCCCCATCGTGTGCAATTTGTGTGCACAGTTTCACCGAGTCCCCACTGCGGACCAGAACCGAAGAATGATGATCTGTGCAGAAACCGGCCATGCCTGACCACCATCCCGGCGGCGCCTGAACACCGTGCAGGCGTGCCCACCTGCGAGTATCGGCAAGGCCCGCTTCGGGTAGATGTCAGAACATTCACCAGTCACACAGAGCGATCGGGAACCGCGCTTGTCTCGCTGATCGTGATATTTTCGACCTCAGTTGACATTGCGTATGGGGATTGCATGAAGCGATATCGCCGGTGCTATCATGAATAAACACAGGCTTCGGAAGCTGAAAGCAGAGCTGGAAGCCATTCAATGCTCGCCAAGCGGTGTTCGAGCGAAGGAACTCATCGCCATTGCCAAGAGACTTGGGAGAACGAAATGCAATCGAGGAAAAGAGCCAACCTGGGTTCGAGAGGACTGTCCCGAGTTGTCACCACCTCTCTCCATTCCTAATCATCCGGGCGAAATGAAAAAGGGGACCGTGTTGAGCATCGTGGAAGCACTCCTTAGCGATGTTGACGAATGGGAGCTTTACCTCGCAAAGGAAGACCAGTGAGCAACCGCAAAGCAATTAAAACGATCGACGACCCGATCGAGCATGAGGCCAAGGCGATCTTGGCGAAGCCATATGCTCGTCGCCTAACTCCAGACGAATTGGGTGGCTACACGGCGACGATCCAGGAGTTCCCTGGCTGTATTGCGGAAGGGGATACGCCCAACGAGGCTCTGCATAATCTCGACAACGCCGCTGCCTCTTGGATAGAAGCCCAGCTTGCGCTTGGCCAGACAATTCCTGAGCCGCTAGCCCTTTATGGCTACAGTGGAAAAATCGCTCTTCGCATTCCGAGGGGGCTGCATAAGCGAGTCGCCGAAATGGCTCAATCTGACGGCGTTAGCATCAACCAGTTCCTCACGAACGCTTTAGCAACCTTCGTAGGCGCGAAGTCCGTAGCGGACAAGATGATTGAGCAGCTCCGGCCGTATCTAGCGATGCAGGTCAGAACATGGCTCACGCCAGATAGTGGCTACTCAGCGATGGTCATAAGTAGCTGGGACGGGCGCACAAATGACACGAGTCAGAACGTCAGAATTATCGAGAATGTGCCATTTGTTGCCCACCGTGCGGGGCAATATTCCAACATAAAAACAGTGAGTTACACCAATGGCTGACCCTACCGCATTTACTTTCGAACCCAAAGAAGTCATGGCCGCATTGCTAAAGCATCAAGGAATTCATGAGGGCTCTTGGACTTTCGGCGTCGGCTTGTCGATCGCTGTATCCAATATCGGAAAATCGCCTGACGACGCTCAAATGCGGCCTGGCGTGGTAACTCAGATCGAAAATATCACGATCACCCAATTACCCGCTCCGACTCCAGGTCTGACTTTTGATGCGGCAGAGCTCAACCCAAGGAAGAAGTGAATCGACGGTAGCGACGCCTCGCACTCCGAGCGCCCTGCTGAATGAAAACCAGCCATACGTTTAAGGCGTACGCGGGTTCGAATCCCGCTCTCTCCGCCAAAAGAATAAGGGCTTGCAGCGATGCGTGCCCTTTTTCTTTGTGTCGATTTCGGTCTTACCTTAAAGATCAACATAGAGACTAGGCCCTTCGGTAAGCGGAATGCACTCCGTCAAGTATTCGGAAGCGGACACGTTTTTCGGTGTGCATTCCCGTGTGCATTTCGTGTGCACGGCAGCAACGAATAGCAATTCACTGCAACCCAACGCAACGCAACAACAAGAAAGGCGGCCCACGAGAGGCCGCCTTTCTTGTTGTTTCCCTTAAAATTTACAGTTTTTGCAATCTTCAGCAATCTTCCGCAATCAACTGCAACTTTATATGTGGTGCCCAAGAGGGGACTCGAACCCCTACGACTTGCGTCGCTACCACCTCAAGGTAGTGCGTCTACCAGTTCCGCCACCTGGGCAGGTGTGTTGCTCAGTGTTTCGCCGGCGGCTCGGGGGCTGCCGGCACCTCGCCCTGACTCTTGGTCGGGGCGGGAGTTGCCGCCGGCTGTGCGGCCGGAACGGCATTGTTGGTTGCCGCGGGAACCGCTGACGGCACTTCCGTGCCGGCCGCCGGCTTGGCCGGGGTCGCCTTGTCGGCGGCGGGCTTCTCGGCGAGCGACGCCATCACACCCAGATCCTGCGTGTTGGTATGCGGCGCACCGTTGCCGTGCAGGTAGATGCCCATGCCAAGGCTGAGCAGGAAAAACAGGCCAGCCAGTACGCCAGTAGCACGGGTCAGGAACGTGGACGAACCACGCGCGCCGAACACCGTGGCCGAAGCGCCGCCGCCGAAACCCGAGCCGGCATCGGCGCCGGCACCGTTCTGCAGCAGGATCAGCACGATCATCGCCGCGGCGATCAGGATGTAGAACACGCTGAAAATGACGAACATAAGGTTTCTATTGAGCCTGTGGCGCCTGATGCGCCGCGGCGCAGATTCCAAGGAAGTCGGATGCGGCCAGGGAGGCCCCACCGATCAGCCCTCCATCCACGTCCGCCTGCGCGAACAATTCCGCGGCATTGGCCGCCTTGACGCTGCCGCCGTAAAGCAGTCGGGTCAGACGGGCAATCATAACATCTTCTTTTTCCAGTTGGCTAC
>Ga0209916_1000904_pt1 | contig 34884 bp, 31 predicted proteins | sample ThiBio_1000_plan_FD_183956 | JGI IMG/M metagenome (GOLD analysis project Ga0209916, IMG submission 183956) | Wastewater bioreactor microbial communities from Cape Town, South Africa - Thiocy_solids_2 (SPAdes) | ecosystem: Engineered > Bioreactor > Thiocyanate-remediating > Anaerobic-Aerobic ... | reverse complement strand
CACTATTTAGCCAGATTTAAGCGCAAAGGTAAGTGCTACAGCAAACAGATACACATGATTGAAAAATCGCTTAACTTACTTATGGCTAAGATAAACAATCAGCTATCTATGCTAATTTAACAATACCTATTTGTTTACAAAGCATTTATAACTAAATTACCTTGCATTATGTCAAACTCTTATCATAAGTCCATTTAGCTATGACAAGTAATCCATTACCCACAAAAAGGAACTTTTTACCTATTGATTTTAAAATAACCGATTGGGACTCCATAAAAGGATTTTATGAACTGCTCTTCAACAGAGAAATCAATTCTTTGGAAGACCTACGCATATGGCTTTTACATCGCAGTGAATTAGAAGGCGTTATAGCAGAGAATGCTGGTTGGCGTTATATACATATGACTTGTGATACAGGCAATGAAGAATATAGAAAAAAGTATGAAGAATATATAACAGCTATTTTACCTAAGCTGATGCCATTATCACACCAATTGGATGAAAAAGTAGTACAATGTTCTTACAGTACAATACTTGGTAAGGAAACAGGCTATGATTTATTAGTACGCTGTCTAGGAACCAACATTCAGCTCTACAGGGATAAAAATATACCCTTATTCACAAGCATACAACTCCAAGCACAGGAATATGGAAAAACAGTTAGTGAAATGACTATTACAAGAGATGGACAAGAACTTACCATACAGCAAGCAGCAACGTACCTAGAGTCTTCAGACAGAGAATTACGCGAGGAAGTATATAACCAAATAAGTACATGTAGACTACAGGACAAGGAACAGTTAGATACACTATATAGTAGTTTAGTAAAACAAAGGAACACTGTAGCAACTAATGCTGGTTTTAACAGCTTCACAGAGTATTCTTTTGTATCACTTAAGCGATTTGATTATACTCCTGAAGATTGTTTTGCTTTTCATGAAAGTATACAGCAAGTTGTAGTGCCATTTGTAAATGAAATAGCAGAAAATCAGAAGGAATCACTCAAGGTAGATAAGCTTCGGCCTTGGGATCACCATGCTGACCCTCATGGTAGGCCACCATTAAGGGCTTTCCAAGATACAGAAGAGCTATTACAAAAAACAATAAAAGTTTTAGATAAACTGCACCCTTTTATAGGCGATTGTTTACGAACTATGCAACGTATGGGCCGCTTTGACTTAGATTCAAGAAAAGGCAAAGCACCCGGAGGGTATAATTATCCACTGGTAGAGTCTGGCGTTCCTTTTATTTTTATGAATGCTGCCACTGACTTCCAAAATGTAATTACCTTATTACATGAGGCCGGGCACGCCATACACTCCTTTTTGATGCATGAGCTATCACTCAACGATTTCAAACAAATTACTTCTGAAATGGCTGAGCTAGCATCTATGTCTATGGAGTTACTTACCATGGATTATTGGGATATTTTTTTAGATAATCCTACAGACGTAAAAAGAGCCAAACGTGAACATTTAGAAGGCATCATTAAAAGATTGGCATGGATAGCTACCATAGATAAATTTCAGCATTGGGTATATGCAAACCCAAACCATACGGCTATAGAGCGGAAAGATGCCTGGAATAATATTTTTGATGCATTTACTGATAATATTACTGATTGGGATAATTACGAGAAAACTAAGTCTTTCTTGTGGCAAAAACAATTACATCTATTCGAAGTACCTTTTTACTATATAGAATATGGAATTGCGCAACTAGGAGCTATTGGAGTATGGAAAAATTATAAAAACAACCCAACTGAAGCTTTACAAAACTATTTAGATGCCTTACGACTTGGCTACACTCAACCATTACCTTATATGTATAAAACAGCAGGTACTCAATTTGATTTAAGTAAGGCTCACATACAATCTTTAGTAAACTTTTTAAAACAAGAATGGGAACAAGTATTGTAAATCAAATCAATTAGCATGCTGTTGTTCCAAATGCAAGCATAAAATATATAGATAATAGGGTAGCAGTTATAACCACTACCCTATCTATTTTTCTTGGTAAATAAGATTTAAATATTTCAATACTTCTATCAATCAACTATATATATGTTAGAGTCTTAAGTAAAATGGAAGTTATGGCAACTAACAGTATTACCTACTTAACAAAGAGACTTATAAAACAATTAGAAGTGGCTATAATATTTTTAAAGTAACTAAGTAAATTAACCATTTACATAACAGGATGTTTAACCAAAATAGTGGAAGTAAGAAGCTACTTAGCTTAATTACATTAAATATATGGGGAGGCCGTATTTTAACTCCATTACTTGATTTCATAAAGAGTTATCAGGATACGGATATATTCTGCTTCCAGGAAGTTTATAGCCAAGCCAGCCAGAAAGCTATTAATGAGAACAATGGTTCAATATGTTTAGACATTCAAGAAAAAATAGTAGAACTCTTACCCAACCATCGAGCTTATTTTAGACCTATTGTTAATGGAGGGCACGGACTTAGTACCTTTGTGCATCAAAACCTTAAGGTATTTGAAGAAGGTGAACATCCTATCTATACCAATACAAGTTATTCAGGCCAAGGCCCTTCTCATTCACGTATTTTACAGTGGACTAAAATCTATACAGGCATTCGATATCTAACTATTATCAATGCTCATGGGCTTTGGAATGGAAAGGGTAAAACTGACTCTTTAGCAAGAATATTGCAATCAAAGCGTATAAGGTCTTTTACTAATAGCTCTAATAATCCAACCATTCTATGTGGAGATTTTAATCTTATGCCTAATACTAAGAGTATCGAAATTCTTACGGAAAACGTGCAAGATTTTATTAAGAGAGATAATATCATATCAACTCGTTCGAGCTTTTACACAAAATCCGAAAGATATGCTGACTATATTTTCGGAACTAAGGATATTGAAGCTCTTGAATTTAAAGTATTTTATGATGAAGTATCAGACCATTTACCTTTATATATAAAATTTCAATGCTAAATCTATCTTTTTTATATACCACATTCTATACTACTAATACTGTAATAAAATTCTCAATTACCCAGTAAAAGTAACTTTGAAGTTTACAATAAATTATTCTTTGCCTGTTCATTTATAAATTGACTGTTTATTAACTCTAACAACATATGCGTTATTATATTATAGCTGGCGAAAAATCAGGCGACATATATGGCGGTAGACTTGTAAAAGCTTTACGACAATTAGATAGCCAAGCAGCCTTTAGAGGATGTGGAGGTAACCACATGCAACAAGCTGGAGTTGATATAGTAGTGCATTATAGAGAGCTAGCTGTAATGGGGGTTGGTTTTATCCATAGCTTCATAAAGCTATATAAGTACTTTAAAAATTGCAAAAAGGATATAGAGCAGTTTCAGCCGGACGCCATTATTCTTATTGATTATGCTGGTTTCAACTTACGAATAGCTAAGTTTGCTAAGGAAAAACATATTAAAACTTTTTATTATATCTCTCCTAAGCTATGGGCTTGGAATACTAAAAGGATCCGTAAGATTAAGGCTTATGTGGATCAAATGTTTACCATCTTCCCTTTTGAAAAGGATTTCTATAAACAGCATAACTACCATACAGCAGAATACGTAGGAAATCCGCTAATAGAAGAGGCAAAATATTACAATAAGAACTGTAATTTTTTAGAGGGTAATAGATTAGATAACCGACCTATTATAGCCTTATTACCTGGCAGCCGTATTCAGGAAATTACAAAATTGCTTCCTGTAATGTTGGCATTAGTCCCAGCCTTACCAGAATACCAATTTATAATAGCAGGAATAAGCGAGCTGCCTGTTGAGTTATATATGCCTGCTAAACAGTTACAGAACATTACTATTATATATGATCAGATACAGGATATTTTAACTCATGCCAGTGTTGCCGTTGTTACTTCTGGTACTGCTACTTTAGAAACAGCTTATTTTAATGTACCTCAAGTAGTGGTTTACAAAACAGATCCATTAACCTATAGCCTTGCTAAATGGCTTGTAAAGATACAATATATTTCATTGGTTAATATTCTAGCAGAGAAAGAAGTGGTAAGAGAACTTATCCAAGGAAAACTTACTCCCATTAACTTGCTAAATGCTGTTAGCGAAGTTATTATTAATACTGAATTTAAACAGAAACAGTTAATTAGCTATCAAGCTATTAGAAATCTATTGGGAGAAAACAAAGCATCTATAAATACAGCAAAATTAATTCTTAAGCAGCTATCTAAAATTTAAAGCAAGCATCCGCAGATTTATTTATCTTTTAAATTAGTTAAAAACATATATCTTGCTTACCAAGCGAGCATAAAACAATACTTTATAGTTGCTATATATATACTAATATGGTCGGTAAGTAAGTACCTTTTCTTACTAATAAATAACAGCAATTTTATTTTAGGAAATTCTTGAACGCCTGCATAACTTCACAGATAATAATTTACCAGAAAGCTATTAAAAAGCAGTTAAATCCTATTCTATATAATATATACATCTTGCCATATCATCTATCTTATAAAATAGAAATGGGGAAATCTACTATTTCCCCATTTCTATATGTTTACAGTAATGTTTGATTTGTTACCAACTATCCAACCAAGGAAGTGATACAAGTGATACATCGAAGCAATCGAAATCATGCATTACTGTATGCTGAGTTTGTAATTTCCTTTCCATAATTTTTTAACTTTAAAGGGTTAAACATACAAACAGCATCGATAGAAGTAGCATTTGATGCTTGAATTATATTATATAAATAATTATTAATAAAAGCAATACATTTTAAAAATATTTTTATTTAAATAATTTTTATACGTATAAGAAGAAGACAGTGGGTTCTCTAAATAGTAACAGAAAAAACATCTATATACAACTAACATTTGTCTTCTATTTAATATCTCAGTTGCATATATAAACTACCGGAAGCTTCACATAAGTGAGCTAGTAAAATCATGCTTATAACTCTAATACTGTTTAATCATATTATATCTGCTAGCTAGAAGTTTATTAGTTATTCACCAAAATCTATACACCCATACAATTTTGTTAAAATTTTAAACTATTAAGTTAAAAAACAACATATAATTACATATATTTGTTTATATTTACACATAAATATAATACGGATGTATGTTAAATAGAAAGTTTATTATTCAATGGATTGAATTGATGAGCTGGACTTAACCATTATGAATAGAATAGAAAGAAAGAGCTGAACTACTGACACTAAAACAATTCTAGTTACAGCAAGTTCCTAAGCTCTGATAAAACAAAGAAATAAGTGGGCTCTTGCATATTTTACCCATTTAGGTACAACCACGCACCCTAGTTAAGCTAGAGCAGCGGAGCCCACCTTTTCTAGCATAATGCTTCTCATTTGTTAATTAGTGTGCTGCTTAAAAAAATAGAAATTAAGCCTAAAAATCTATAAGACTATGTTATATCAAGGAGTTTATTGCTATATTAAGCTATGCCTAGGCAAGCTTCTACTTCATTAATATCATTCTTATCTTCTGCCATAACCATTAACTTATCTCCTATCTTAAGCTCTGTGTCACCTCTTGGAGTCAAATAACGCTTATCTCGATTTATCAATACAATCAATGCATTTTTAGGAAAACCTATTTCTACAATTTTCCTACCATCTACACTAGAACCAGCTGGGACAGTTAATTCTATAAGTTCACTCTTAACATCATCGGCCAAATGGATCGAGCGAGTCTGTTTATGAGGGGCTGTTTCTTCTAGTCCTAGCCATTTCGCCAATGGGTATAAAGTAGTACCCTGCAGCAATACAGAAGTAAGTACAATAAAAAATACAATATGAAAAATTTTATCTGACTTGCCAACACTCTCTAGCAAAGGATGTGTAGCAAATACAATAGGAACCGCACCTCTTAGCCCTACCCAAGAAATAAACACTTTCTGGTTTAAGGTAACCTTGGTAAGTGCTAACGAAATAAATACACTGATAGGCCTTGCCAAAAATATCAAAGCAGCTGATATTAATAAACCTATACCTGCAATTGGTATAAGCTTATGGGGAGAAACCAAAAGTCCTAGGCTGATAAACATCACTACTTGCATCAGCCAAGATATACCATCATAAAAGCGTATTAAGCTATTTTTATGGATAAAATTTTGGCTGCCTAAAATAATTCCAGCTATATAAACTGCCAAAAATCCATTACCATGGATAAAGTTAGTAGCAGAATAAGCAAACAAGATCATAGCTAAAGTTATACCTGGGTATAATGACTCATAAGCTAACTGAACTCTGTTTACTACAAATACCATTCCCTTACCTACAATAACACCAACCAACCCACCTATGCACATTTCTTGAAAAAAACGAGGTATAGCAGACCATATACTAATGTCTTGGTTGCTAGTAAGAAGCTTGGTAAAAAATATCATTAAGAAATAGGCCATAGCATCATTGCTACCAGATTCTAATTCGAGTGTGGGCCCTAAATTGGCCTTTAAATGTAAATTTTTGGAACGAAGAATAGAAAATACAGCAGCAGCATCAGTAGAAGATACAATAGCTCCTACAAGCATCCCTTCTATTAGGGTGAAATCTGTTATCCAATAAATAAAATAACCAATACTTATAGCTGTAATCAACACACCTGCAGTAGATAGCAAGATACCATTCCATATAATAGGCCGTATATGCCCAAAATCGGTATCTAATCCTCCAGAAAACAGGATTAGCGTGAGCGTTATGGTACCTAACACTTTAGCTATATAAGCACTCTCAAACTGGATTCCCCCCAAACCATCAGCACCTGCCAACATGCCAATAGCTAAGAATATTAAAAGGGTAGGTATACCTAGCTTACTAGAAAGCTTACTAGCCAAGATACTGACAAAAAGCAGGAAAGACCCTACAATTAAAATTCCTTCTACGGTAAAGTTCATGGGAAAATATTTAAATTTTTAATTAAAAATTAGCTAGGTATGTTTACAAAAGTTAGGCCGCAATTTAAGCTTTTTTGATGAAAAAAACCTATGCGATTTATTGAATTTTAGCTATAGAAACAATAAGAATGATAGTAAAGAGCTGGTTATAAATAGCGTTTGAACAAAAGTTTATTTTATATGGCGGAAATGACCTGTATGGAGCATATATACTTATAGCTTAGTTTAGAGTGCTTAATCATTTATTTTTCTATTCCTATATGGCCATCCTCCATATTAGTGTATTAACAATCTTCTACTAGCTTGAATAGGGTTCTTTCATCTTATAATAAGCATGTGTAAAGCCTGCTTTTAAGCAAAAATAATTCCGTTGCTTGATTAATACTTATTGATACGTACTTAAAGAGCCTCCTTTAAAATTATTTAAGCCACTATCTATATAGAACTCTGCATGATATCCGAAGATATCTTTACCTTATAATTGTCAGTTTAAATTTAAACTAACACATCTAACTGTAAATTAAATGCTTAATTTTTGCTAAAATAACATTTCTGCATAAGCTAGGTTGCTAGCTCTTCTTTTGTATAACTTACATACTGCGTGTGATCGTTAACACGTTGTTTATCAATAATTTAAATGCCACTATTTTTATACTCTAAAATTACAACACATTGAAAATTAGAATTTTAACTCACAAGAGTACGCAAATTGAAGTATAAAGTGATTGAATATGAATTCCTAGTTGGATGACTCACTAGACTACCTCCCACAACTCCAAGTCGTCTTCGCGAACACATGTGAAATGATTCAGAAATGAATAATAGATTAAGTTATTGCTTATGTAAGTATATATCTTCGGCTGAATGCCTCGCTTCTTATAGACGCTCGCAAGGCCTGCAAGAAGTCGAAGACAAGTATTTATAAATTATAAAACTTTTTGGTTAGTTACTGAAGCCTCAAAGTCAATAACATGAGTGTATACATAATTTAAAAATAGGATAGTTAGATAATAGAGTTAAATTAAATTGATCGCTTTTTAAGATTACTACTTTAAAGTCAGTTATAAAATTAAAAGATCAAGTTAAAGAAATGAGTTCCTTGTTTGAAGGGGGGTAGCTATACTGTATTTTATATCTACAGTATGGCTACATTAGATTATTGGAAGTAAAACCCGCCCTATCCCCCAACTATATACTGTGTTTCCTGCGCTGCACAAAGTATTCACTAAGAACTTTACCCTTATAGATACCCTCCCTAGCCTTCAGTTATTGAGAAATGTGGTGATGAGTGGACTCGAACCACCGACACACGGATTTTCAGTCCGATGCTCTACCAACTGAGCTACATCACCTTTAGCTTTAGGATACAAATCTATATAATTAGCTGTTCTGCTGCAAACAATTGATAAATCTTTATACAATTTTTATGATTTGTTTCGTTCGCTTATTAACTTGGACCAGTTTTTAAAAATATAAGCTACTAGCGCCTGCTAAACTAAAAACTTATGTACATCCCTTTTCAACAATTATCAGATCAAGCATCCATTTGGGTTTACCAAGCCGACCGTAAATTAGATGCTGCAGACGAACAAGCTATACTAGAACAAGCAAAAAAATTCTTAGAGAATTGGTCTTCACATGGACGACCGCTACAAGCAAGTGCAGAGATAAAACACAGTTACTTTTTAATACTAGGCATTGAGAGAGCTGATTTTGAGCTAACATGTTGCACGACTGATAGTGCTATACAGTTTTTGCATACACTCAAGTCCAGTATGAATATTAATTTCCTTGACAGAAGTAAAGTGGTACTAAGAACAGGCAATACATGCTTAGCCATTTCAGTGCGCGAAGCAAAAGAGAAACTACAAAATGCGTCTCTGTCTTCTGATATCTTAACCTTTGATAACACCATAACACAGAAACAGGATTTAGAAACACGATGGCTAATACCTGTAAATAAGGCATGGTTTATAAAGTAATTATATCCAGGAGACAATAGATTGAGCTCGGAATTAATAGTTTAACTAAATCATTACAACCTTTTACAATAACTTTAATAAGCTCAACAAAGCAATTACTATTAGAAAGAAGGTCATAAGAAATCAAAAAAGAACTAAAAAAGGATATTTATTTTTAAGTTAAAATTAAAAAAAAGCCAGGTCGTATTTTTTTTTAATAGTAAGTACCCACATTATAGTTTTCATTGATCTACAACTAAACATTTTGCAACATTCCTACTAATTTCCTAGGCTCTCCTACCATCTTTTGGTATAATTTGATATATTTATTTATATCTTCTACCTCCCACATGAATTATGAAACATCTACCCAATATCCTTTATACTAATTTTCGCATTTCCTTATGTTTATTTTTACTACTTGCCACATTTGCCTTAAGATGCCACAATACAGGTAATAAAACACTTAAGCACACCAGCGCAGAGCACCCCTCAATAAAAAATAACTCGTATAAGTATCCTATTACTGCTGCCATGATTCAGGCTGCTAAAAATGGAAATTTATCTCTTTTAAATGATGTGCTCGAAAAGCTATCTGAAGGCAAAGAAGTAGATAGTGTTCAAAAAGGTAAGGCATTACTAGAGGCTTCAGAATTTGGCAGCTTAGCTATTGTTACTGCTTTATTAGAAAGAGATGCTAATGTCAATACTTCAAATTATAGACAAGATACTGCGCTGCATTTAGCGGTCAAATATAAACACCTTACTGTTGTAATTCAACTAATAGTAGCAGGAGCAAATGTAAATGCACACAACGAAGATAGAGAAATTCCTCTACACTGGGCTGCTCATTCTATATATAATGACAAGATTGTAGCTCAATTAATAGCAGCAAAAGCCAATGTAAATGCACGTAGTAAATACGGAACAACTCCTTTGCATCGGGCTGCTCAGTATGGAGGCAATGAAGTTATAGCTCAACTAATAGCATCAGGAGCAAATGTAAATGTCCACAATAAAAATCAGGAAACTCCTTTACATTGGGCTGCTGAAAACGGACATGCTGAAGTTATAGCTCAATTAATAGCAGCAGGAGCACATGCAAATGTGCAAGATGATACAGGAAGAACCCCTTTACACACAGCTGTTAATTTTAAGCAAACTAAAGCTGTAGCTCAACTAATAGCAGCAGGAGCAGATCTAAATGTCCACGATAAAGAGGGAGAAACTCCTTTACACTGTGCTACTATGGACTTCGACGTCAGTACTGAGATTGTAGCCCAATTAATAGCAGCAAAAGCAGATCTAAATGCTCGCGATAAAGATGGAAAAACTCCTTTATACAATGCTATTGATATTGGACGCGGCAAGGTTATAACTCAACTGATAGCAGCAGGAGCAGATGTAAATGTCCACAATAAAGATCAAGAAACTCCTTTACATTGGGCTATTATAAACGGGCGGGATAAGATGGTATTAGAAGGAACTATAATAGATGAAAATGGAACAAGAATAATAGGAGGACTGAGTAAACATGAAGAGGAGGGAGAAACAACTTTACACTTTCCTTTTGGAGCTGAACATAATGAAATTGTAGCCCAACTAATAGCAGCAGGAGCAGATCTAAATGTTAAAAATAAAAGGGGGAATACTGCTTTGCATCTTGCTGTTGAAAATGAAGATAAAAAAGCAATAGAATTATTAATAAAACATAGAGCTAGGAAAGATGTAACCAATAAAAATGGAAAAAAACCTTTAGATTTAGCTAAAGCAGAAATAATAAGAAACTTGCTACAGTAATTGCTAGGTTGTTATATACTTGTCTAATATATACTCACTGTGTATAAAATTCAATTATAAAATATTACTAAATTGTATATAATATTTTAGAAACATCGCTACATCTATCGATAGAGCCACTACGCAATTACTATTAGGGGTAAAGAAATAAGACTATAGGCAAAGTTATATTCTATTGGCACCAGTTAAATCTTTACAGCTAGTATCAGCATTGTAATGTTCCATGGTTCTAGTAATGTCTAATGTGCAAAATGATTTTATTATTTCGCAAGCTTGATTAATTGGTGATTCTAATAGAAACAATTCTTGATCTTTAAAACGTGCTAATACATAATTGGCTTGTTGTCCTTTCGCAAAATCATTTCCTATACCAAATCTTAGCCTAGGATAAGCTTGTGTTTTTAAATACTCTTCTAAGCTTTTTAGGCCATTATGTCCAGCACTACTTCCTTGCGGCCGCAGCCTTAATTTGCCAAACGGCAAAGCAAGATCATCTACAATGGTCAAGGTATTTTCAATAGGTATTTTTAGCTTATTTATCCAATACTGTGCTGCTTTACCACTAAGGTTCATATACGTAGTAGGCTTGATAAGATATAGTGACCGTCCTTTATAGCTAAAAGAGGTAATAAGTGCTAACCTATCTATCTGGAACTTTGTTTGATGTTCGGCTGCTAGCTGATCTAGCACTTGAAAGCCAATATTATGTCGAGTAAATTCATATTCCTGGCCTATGTTACCTAAGCCGATAATAAGATATTTCATAAAAACTTATTTACTTCACTAGGCACTACTTCTTAGAGTTTATAACCTTTTTAATAGTACCTCCTATTACTTGGCCTTCTATTATGGCTTCTTCTCCAAGCAAAATAATTCCATTATTTGATTCAAAGGTAATGGAGCCTTGTATAACAGTTTTACCTGCTAAGGTAATTATTTGTGATTTATTACACTCGCTACATTTTATATCTTTTTTATGGTATTTTTTACTACAACTATTACAATCGAACTTCTTTACATATATATTTTTAGAAACAACGTCTTTTAGAAGAGTTTGTCCGGATGTAAGCATAAGAGGAGCTGAAAAACATGTTTGTGTAGCATCAACTTTGCCTACTATATCAACCTCCTCTTGAAAAAGTGAATCTTTAATTTTAGCCAGACCTAATATATTAACCTTACCTTCAAAAGTTGTATTCAATGCTTCAAATTTTCCCGCAACATCTAATAACCCTTTAGCCTTACTATTATTAATAGAAAACCTACCTCTTACAGCAAGGTTATTAAATTCCGTTTTAATTATATCTGTTTTGCCCTGGATAAAAGCAGAACCTCTGATAATAGTATTATTGATTTGTACCCTACCTTTCACTTCTAGATCATTAAGTTGCGAATCTACTACCTTTAAGTATCCCAAGACTTTAGTGATTCCTTTCACTACTACATGTTCTAATATTCTTTTTCCTATACCATAAATTTTTTTCAGAGTTTGATGACTATAGTCTGGCATTACAATTGTGTATAGAAATGGATTAATTTCTTCCTCAATCGGCAATACCTCATGGATCTTAACAACTTTTTCGGAGTGGTTTTGTCCATAGACATACAGAATCTGTGGAATAATAAATAAGAAAAGTACAGCACTGAAGCTAACAAGCCGTATCTTTTTAAACGATATAATGTTCATAAGTACTAATTTATAAAATACAGATGTCAGCTGATTGTTGAAAGTTAACAGGTTTATCTATACATGCATTTACTCCAAGCTATAAATTAACCCACATCATTTCAGTTAAAAAACTAGTAGGATAGATAAATGTCCAAGTTATATATCCTCTAAAATTACATATGCTTTCTACTAATAAATACAAGCGAAAATAAAGACAATAGTATTTTTGACACTATCAAATTGAGTTATTTTTTCCACTAATTCGGGGCTTTATAGTAGATTATCTATATTAAATTTAACAATATCCTTTTAATTTAAAAAGCAAGCATGCTATCACATCTTATTACTATCTTAATCTTACTGGCTTTGAGGTATTAGCTGATTTTTATCTTTAATTTATTGAATATAAGTTAAGTGATTCCTTAGTTTCTATCTAACTGATAATTATAATTACTACCTAAAGCTCTAATAACAGGTAAATCAGGATTCGCTAAATACGTTAACAGAGCTCCACCGCCTGTAGATATGTAAGATACTTGTTTCTCATAACCAAACTGTGCAGCAGCTGTTGCCGAATCCCCCCCTCCTATTAAAGAAAAGGCACCTTTTTTTGTAGCTTTTGCCACCGCCTGCATAATAGCTTGTGTTCCATGGCTAAAAGTGGCTAATTCAAAAGCACCAATAGGGCCAGCCCACAAGATAGTCTTAGAACGTTCAATAACATTAGCAAATAAGCTTTGTGTATGGGGCCCAATATCTAAAGCCATCCAATCATCTGGAATTGAATTGTTAGGTGCTAAGTCGGTTCTTGCATTACTACTCCAGACATCACCTATAACTGCATCGGTAGGCAAGACAATATTCACTCCCTTTTCAGTGGCTTGGTGTAATATAGTCAAAGCAAGCTCGTGCTGTTCAGCTTCTACGACTGAATTACCTAATCTTCCCCCTAATGCTTGGTGAAAGGTATTAGCCACTCCACCACCAATCAACAAGTTATCTAACTTGTCTAATAAAGCCTCCATAGTCTGTATTTTATCCGTAATCTTAGTACCTCCTATAATTGCTGTAAAAGGCTTTTTAACAGATGTTAACAACTTGTTAGCATTAGTTATCTCTTCCTGCAACAGGCAACCTGCTAACTTATCTGACATATATTGCATAATGCCATAAGTAGAAGCATGCTTTCTATGTACAGCACCAAAAGCATCATTAATATAGACGTCTCCTAGCTTTGCTAAAGCCTGTGCAAAAGTAGAATCTCCTTTTTCTTCAGCTATATGAAAGCGCACATTTTCTAACAATAATACTTCTCCATTTTGAAGTAATTTAGAGTTTTCCTCAGCCTCATTACCTATACAATCTGATGCAAACCTAACTATTGTGTCTAGTTTGTCTGTTAGATAAGGAATAAGGTGTTTAAGAGACATACTATCTACATAACCATGCTTAGGTCTACCTAAATGAGACATAAGGATAGCTGCACCACCATCTGCTAAAACTTTTTGAATGGTAGGAAGCGTTTTATCTATCCGTGTACTATCAACAATTTGATTATTGTTATCTAACGGCACATTAAAATCTACTCGAATTAAAGCCTTTTTATCCTTAAAATTGTAACCTTGAATATACCTTATCATATAATTCTACTACTTTTTTGGTTTAGATTATGTAAGAGAAGCCCTATGTATATTCTTTACATTCTACTGGCACTAGCCCTTACTAATCGATCATTAATAGCCATACCTAAACCTTGGTGTGGTACGAGGCTACACAAAATAACATCAATATCTAACTGATCTAATTTACGTAAAGTAGCAAAAAGATTATATGCTGCTTCTTCTACTTTACCAGTAGGAGCCAACAAAAACTGCTGCTCTTTATTTACTCCTTCATAATATTGATCAAAGGCAAGTATACCAACTTTCTGATTCTCATATGTTATAAGTAAATCTGATACATTGCCTAATTTAAGCAGCTTATTAGGAGAATAATGGTAAGAAAGACTGCCAGGTGTTACTAATTTCTCTATGGAGTTGCTAGCCGTAAGACTATTATGTAAGATAACAGTTCCAACCAGCTTTTCGATGGATGCTATTTCTAAACCTCCTAACCGGTATACGATCGTTTTGCCATCCTCAAATCCTATAATAGTAGATTCAATCCCTACAGCACAAGTACCTCCCATTAAGATATAAGGTAATTTATCACCAAGCTGCGCTCTCACATGTTCAGGAGTAGTAGGACTAACATAACCAAAAGGATTAGCACTAGGTGCCGCCAAAGGAAAAGATACTGACCTTAAGAGCTGCAGAGTAACTGGGTGATTAGGAACTCGAATAGCTACTTTATTACTACCAGCAGTAACTATATCAGGGATAGTAGCTTGTTTAGGTAATAATAAAGTGAGCGGACCAGGCCAGAAATGTTGGGCTAATATTACAGCTTCAGGAGGTAACTCTTTTACAAATTCAGTAATTTGCTCTATGTCGCCAATATGTACAATTAATGGATTAGACGTAGGCCGCTGTTTAATATTAAATACTTTTGAGACAGCTGCTTCATTGTAAGCATTGGCAGCCAAGCCATATACGGTTTCAGTAGGAATGGCCACGACCTCTCCCTCGCTTAGAAACTTTGCAGCTAATGAAATATCTGTACCAATAAGACCCATTTTATATTTCAAAATTTATTTCTAAATTGTTGTTGCACAAAAATTGCGTATTATGGTGAATTACAATGATAGGCTTTACTATCTTTGCTAACACACAAGTGTATACTTAAAATTATGAATCAGAAAACTAGGCTAAAATTACGAATTATTGCCATAATTATTATGATATTGTCCATAGGTATGCGACTTCAATTCATTATCATACCTACCTTGAATTATTATGCATTTTGGTTAGTAGTAAGTAGTTGTATACTGTTACTTATTGCTAACAGATAATTTTAGTTTATTTTTCAGTCTTTATTATTTAAACTGTGTCCTATTATGCATTTATTTTATTGTTAAAAGAATAATGTTAAAAACTAGTACCATAACACTGCATTTATTACTCTTCTCATCGTAGTGATTATGTCCATACATCTCTTACCTTATTAACAATATTATAATAAACACAGCATAGATTTTTTAGTATAAAAATTTACAAACCAATATAATTATGGAAAAAATTTCCTATTACACAGAAGAAGGCTTACAGCGTCTTAAAGATGAGTTAACCCAATTAAAAACAGAAGGAAGGGCAAAAGTAGCAGAACAGCTATCCGAAGCTCGTGACAAAGGAGATTTAAGTGAAAATGCCGAATATGATGCAGCCAAAGAAGCACAAGAGATTTTAGAACGTAGAATAGCAAAACTAGAGGAGCTCATGATTAATGCCAGAGTCATTAATAAAGACAATATTAACACCTCTGCAGTTTCTATTTTATCTAAAGTAAAAATTAAAAATAAGAAATTAGGTAAAGTAAGCATTTATACTATGGTTTCTGAAGAAGAAGCAGATTTAAAAGAAGGTAAGATTTCTATAGAATCTCCTATTGGCAAAGGACTACTAGGAAAAAAGGTAGGCGAAATTGCTATCGTAGAAGCTCCTGCGGGAAAAATAGAATTTGAAATTTTAGATATCAGCTTTTAATATTATAAATTTTATAGTTTCTCTGGCACATCTATATTGTTTCAGGTAGCTAGCTACCTGAAACAATATAGATGACGCCCCTAAAAGGCAATTATTATAAGATATGGCAAGCATATTTACACAAATTATCAATAGGCAGCTTCCAGCACATATTATAGCTGAGAATGAATATTGTATTGCCTTTTTAGATATACATCCACTTGCACAGGGGCATACTTTAGTAATACCTAAATTAGAAATTGATTATGTATTTGATTTACCAGATTCAATACTCAGCCAAATGTTCCTATTTGCTAAAAAAGTGTCAAAAGGAATTCAAGAAGTGATTTCCTGTGCTCGGATAGGTATGGCCGTAGTAGGCTTAGATGTTCCGCATGCTCATTTACATCTCATTCCACTTAATAAAGCTAGCGATATAAACTTTAACAAAGAACCTTTATCATATACCCAAGAAGAGCTAGCCAGCATAGCTCAATCAATTAGACTGCATATACTTATCTAACTACTAGCATATTAGAGCCATAAAAATAAAGTGGGCAATACTAGCATATTCAGCTAACATATAGCATAAATAAAAACAACTTTATATAGGTATTATTTGGATATCTATATAAAATTATTTATAATTACGTTTTAAGCTCTTTTCTGAATGCGGCAGAAGGGCCTCAATTTTGTAGGCGATATCCACCATGGAAACAAAATCTATTTTTTTATTTTTCTGGCAACACGTGAAACCTTACAAATGGTTTTATGTTGCTATGCTTATACCCCCTGTTTTAAGCAGCTTTTACCCATTTGCATATAACTATTCTATTAAACTGCTTCTTGATATACTGGCAAAAACAAATAATACGCTAAGCTATCAGCAGATGTGGATGCCTATAGCACTCTTTTTAGGAAGCAATTTTGGCTTAGAATTTATCTGGCGTATTAGCCATATAGCAGCTTGGAAATCATTACCATATGTACGAAGATCTTTTTTACTTCAAACTTATGATTATGTTCAACATCATTCATACCAATATTTCCAAAACAATTTTACAGGTGCTATTACAAGCAAAATAAAAGGTATTTTAAGTGGTTATGATAAAATTTGGGCTGAAATACATCATGGATTGGCACTAGTAGCACTAAAAGTATTAATCAACTTAACCTTTCTTATTGTAGTTAATGCTAAGCTAGGGCTATTTCTAGTCCTATGGAGTGCCTGCTTTTTTACTATTATGTATAAACTATCTAAGAAATTAGATAAACTTGCATTTGCAGAGTCAGAAAGCCAGCATGCACTTATTGGGCAAATTTCTGATAAGATCATGAATGTCATTTCTATATTTTCATTTGCTGCTCACAAACGTGAAATCAACTTATTAGATAAACATATTTCACAAGATTTTATTCCTAAACAGATCAAGCTATATAAGTATGATTTTAAGATACAGGTCATAGGTGGCATCTTATACTTTACAAAATTTGCCTTTATTTTATTTTATACCATTCATTTAAAAATGCAGGGCCTTATCTCTGTAGGAGATTTTGCCTATGTGCTAGGACTTACCTTATCCTTATCAGAAGATATGTGGCGTGCTACTATATCCTTCCAAGACTTTTTAAGTAGAATAGGAGATTTAAAAAGTGCATTTTCTATCTTGTACGTACCGCAAGACAACTTAGATCTACCAAATGCTAAGCCTTTGCATATCATTAGCCCTAAAATCGAATTTAAACATGTAGATTTTAGTTATCAAAATGAAGAAATAGTATTTAGAGACCTTAATTTAATTATTGAACCAGGAGAAAAAGTAGGTATAGTAGGACACTCAGGAGCCGGGAAGTCATCTCTTATCAATTTGCTCATGCGGTACTTTACTTGCGAAAAAGGAGCAATTTTGATCGATGGACAGGATATTAATCAAGTAACCAAAGAAACACTCAGGCAACAAATTGCAGTTATTCCGCAGGATACGCTTCTTTTTCATAGAACATTGATAGATAACCTACGATATGGTAACCCAGAAGCTTCTGAAAAAGAAATTATTGAAGCTTGTAAAAAAGCATATATTCATGATTTTATCATGAGTTTACCAAAACAATACCAAACATATGCTGGAGAAAGAGGACTTAAGCTATCAGGTGGCCAACGTCAACGTATTGCCATTGCTAGAGCTATTCTTAAAAACGCACCTATATTATTGTTAGATGAAGCAACTTCTGCCTTAGACAGTCAAACTGAAAAATTAATACAAAAAAGCCTTGACATGCTCATAGCAGGCAAGAAGCAAACTGTTATAGCTATTGCACATAGACTGTCCACTCTTAAACATATGGATAGAATTATTGTTTTAGATAAGGGAATTATTGTTGAACAAGGCACACATGAACAACTTATCCAACAACCCAGAAGCTTATACAGTAAGCTTTGGAAGTTACAAGAAATTTAAACAATAAAGTTCTGTAGATTGAGCATATTGGTTAATACATATTTACCCAGTAGCTAATAAAATAGAATGTATCTGGAGCTGGAAATCAACTTACTTACAAAAAGAGTCTCTACTCATACGCAACTTTGCATTATAGAAATTACACTTCTACATTACAAAGAAATTTTGAAAAGTTAAAAGATTCGGTTACTTAGTTTTACAACCTATAAACAAATAGAGTTAAGCTTGTTATGCCTTATTCCATTTGATTAAAAATCATACTAATTTAAGCTGAAGACCATTGACGAACAGCATAAAAACAATAAGACACTTCCTAAAACAATAACTCATAGCAAAGCTTAACATAAATTTTGTATATTTATAAAGCAATCTATTTAGAAAATAGCATTAACTTTATGCATTCGTATATTGCGGGTATTTGGAGAAGCTAATAATACTATCTTACAAGCCCCTTGACCTATCGAAATAATCCATGACAAATATTAGAAATTTAGCCATTATAGCCCACGTGGACCATGGCAAAACTACACTTATAGATAATATATTAAAGCAAAGTAATACTTTCAGAGAAAACCAACAGGTAGATGAAAGGATTATGGACTCCAATGAATTAGAAAAAGAACGGGGCATTACTATCCTTGCTAAGTGCACCTCTATCTACTATAAAGATTATAAAATGAATATTGTGGACACCCCTGGTCACGCAGATTTTGGCGGTGAAGTAGAACGTGTCCTCTCTATGGTAGAAGGAGTTGTACTGCTTGTTGACGCTTCTGAAGGACCTATGCCACAAACTAAATTTGTATTAAGCAAAGCACTTAAACTCGGACTTAGGCCTATTGTGGTAATCAACAAGGTTGATAGAACAGACAGTCGTATAGAGGAAGTATTAAACGAAGTTTTTGAACTATTTTCTGCATTGGATGCTACAGAAGAACAATTAGACTTTCCTGTATTATATGCAGTAGGTAGAGAGGGATGGGCCGTAACTGACCTAAACCATGAGCGTAAAGACTTAGAGCCTTTATTTAACCTTTTTATCAACCATGTACCTGCTCCTAAAGTAGACACAAACGCTCCCTTTTCAATGCTTGCTACTATATTATCCTCTGACCCTTATGTAGGTAAAATCTTGATTGGTAAAGTTTATAGTGGTATAGCTAAAATCAATACAAATGTTAAAGCTATTAATCTACAAGGAGAAACAATAGAGTCAACAAAACTAACGAAGCTGTTTGGATTTAAAGGACTTGAAAGAACTCAATTAACAGAAATAGCAGCAGGAGACATTATTGCAATTGCAGGAGTTGAAAAAGCTTCTGTATCTGATACTATTTGCGATGTAGCTATCACAGAGCCTATAAAATCCACCCCTATTGATCCACCCACTATGGCTGTTAATATTGGTGTAAATGACTCTCCACTAGCAGGTCAAGAAGGTACTAAAGTAACTTCACGGATGATTTTAGATAGATTAAAGCGTGAAGCAGAGACTAACGTAGCAATTACATTAGGTGTAGATGAGAACTCTGAAAGCTTTGAGGTAGGAGGTCGAGGAGAATTGCAATTAGGAGTACTCATTGAAACTATGCGCAGAGAAGGATTTGAGTTATCTGTTTCTCGCCCACGTGTATTATTTAAACGTGACGAAGAGGGAAAATTACTAGAACCTATTGAAGAAGTAGTGATTGACGTAGATGACCCCTATAGCGGTGTTGTAGTTGAAAAATTATCCAAAAGGAAAGGAGAACTAAAAGATTTACGGCCTTCTGGAGGAAATAAATGTAGAATAATTTTCCATGTACCTTCTAGAGGTTTGATTGGTTACCAAAGTGAGTTTAGAAACGATACACGTGGCACAGGCGTATTAAGTAGAATATACCATTCTTACGAACCATTTAAAGGTGAAATTGAGCAACGAAGAAATGGTATGATGATTTCTAATTGTGATGGTGAAACAACTGCTTATGCTATGTTTAACTTAGAAGAACGCGGAATACTATTTATTCCTGCTAGAACAAAAGTATATGAGGGCATGATTATTGGAGAACATAATAGGGAAAATGATTTAGATGTTAATCCTGTCAAAGGGAAAAAATTGACTAATATGCGTGCCTCTTCAAGTGATAAAGCAATTATTTTAACTCCGCATAAAGAGTTAACTTTAGAAGAAGTCATTTCTTATATTGCTGATGATGAATTAGTCGAAGTTACACCTAAAAACATTAGGTTAAGAAAAAAAGGACTTCTCCCACACGAGAGAAAAAAACCTAGCAAAAAGGATTTTATGTAAAATGAAAACCTTTAGAAAGAGCTGTTAACCCAAGCTTCATTAAAACACTTATGAAGTGCTTGGGGTAACAGCAAATTATGCTTAATAATTTTAATTGTACTGATAAGCAAAAGCATAAGGCTAACTGTACTAGTTTAGATAATCATGAGAATATCCACCTTTTCATAGAGGTCTTTAAAGAAAGCGATAATAGCTGTCTCTGCTATAGCCCATTGTTTTACAAGCTGTAGATACATTGCCTAGTTTTTTTGCTAATTCTAATAGGACTAATTTGGGTTTTATAATTTTTTGATTTAGGTTCATTTTCCTTTCTAGTTTAGGTTTTAAATTTATTACATTTTTTCTACTTGTCAGTTTAAATCTAAACTAGTACACGCTGAGCCAAGCAAAAGATCTCTCGACAATCCATCTCTTTTTTAGAATAGCAAACCCATCTCCCAAACGTTGCACGACCTCTAGCGCGTAACCCAGCATTGTGAAAGCTCATACTATACAACCTTTTTGATAAGCTCCATCTACCCATATTTTTTGATACAGGGAAAAGATCTGGAAAGCCGGATAAGTAAAAAGCGGCATCCTCTTGAATCGGATATATGGGCTGAATGTACTACTACACAGAGCAAAAGTCCGAGTGTATCAACAATTATATGGTGCTTGCGGCCCTTTACTTTCTTTACTGCATCATACCCCCGCCCCCTTTTTGTGCCGTTTTTACAGAACGGCTATCAATGAACGCAGCACTAGGTATGACTTGTTTTTCCAACTTTTCTCGTACTTGATCTCGAAGCGTATCATGGATTTCATCCCATTTCCCCTTTAGACGCCAGCGATAATATAAATCATAAACACTCTTCCAGGGTGAAAAATGAGCAGGAAGCATACGCCATTAACAACCTATTCCTTCCAGATAGAAAATAGCATTCAAAATAGCCCGAATGCTATATTTACGAGGTCTACAGGGCCCTGGGTAGGTTGACAAGTGACTCTATTACTGACCATTCCTTATCGGTTAAATCACTAGGATAGTTCATAGGTCTTTCATTTTAGGGCGTTAGATAATATTACAAAAATTTAATTACCCTTACCCCTAAATATATCCTTTTTAGACAAGCTCTTAGGACACAATTTGAAACATTTAGTAAATACCGTCCAGGAGCTTGCTGAGAAAGGCATAGGTTTTAAAGTACCGGGCAAGGGGTGAGCATTGATACCACCACACCCTCTGGTAAGCTTGTCTTTGGAATATTTGCAGCCTTAGCAGAATTTAAGCGAGAGCTCATCCGAGAAAGAACGCTGGCAGGCCTTGCTTCAGCTAGGGCAAGAGGCAAAAATGGTGGTAGTAAATTTCAGCTTACCAAGGGTCAAGTTCGATTAGCACAAGTATCCCTCAAAAACAGGAACACCTCTATTATTGATCTATGTAAAGTACTCAACGTATCTAGGCAAACACTTTACAGGTATGTTAGTCCTGTTGGTGAACTGAGAGGTTATGGAATTCAAGTCCTAAAAATATAGTACTAACTCTCGATTTTATATCTATTAGATAGGGATACCCGATCAGCCAAACCGTAAGTTTCTGTACCAATGCCCCCGCTGGTCCAAGTTATTCGAAAATCAATATCCTTAAAGTAGATTTTTAAAAGTAACCTTAAAGCTCTATATAAATAGTTTTAAACTTATATTTTGGGTAGGCTTCGAGATCGTGGAGCTTCCTGGTATATTCTATAAATAAGTTACATAAGACATAAACTTTTAATTACATGCCAGTATTAAATATAGTAGAGCAAAGATAATGGGTGTATGGATGCAATAAATGATCAAAGAGTGCTTGCCTAAAAAGATGATAGGATGCGTGTAAAAAGCAAACTTAGAAAATATCTTAAAATGGAAAACACATTGCCCTTTAGGATAATATTGTTTTCCTAAAAAATACCTATTAACATAAACCCTAACCATGGCATAAGAGGATAGTAATCCAACATGGGCTTTAAGCTCATACAATGGCAATGGCACAACCAAAAAAGGCTAGTATGCAAGCAAGGTAACTGGCTAAAGTTCCAATACATGCCTATGCCAATTAATAGTAAGCCTATTACTAAAGTAGTGTATTTAGGCAAAGGCAATAAATAAAAGCTAATAAATGTAGATAATCCTATACAATGCAAAATACCAAAATATACTACACTAGTGGGTTAAAATATTTACCCTTTTGTGCTGCTATATACAGTGACAAGCCTGCTAAAGTGAGAAATGTCCCTCCTATAAGTATAGGTATACCTTGCCAAAACAATAAGCTTGAGCTTACATATTTTTCAAAAATAGTTTGCATTATAAAAGCAGTATGAAATGCAATCATAGCTAAAACTGCTATACCACGTAGCATATCAATTTCTTGGTAGCGTGGCTTTGAAGTATTCTTTTTTTTCGGAGTAAAAAGCATGGGCATAATCTGTGTGACTCGTATAGGTTAGTTCCTATCAAAGTGTTAGATTAATTATATATATAAATTAGGTGACCACACTTACATTTTATCCTTTTTTTCTTATCTAGCGACCTTTTTTGCAGCAGGTATAATAAAATATACTGGCTTAAAGAAGGGTTATTTGGGGGTCGCCTCACGAAAGGGATTATAAAGTCCGTTAAGCTTGGTCGAAACAGGAAGCCATCTATAAAGAATCGGGATAGAGACACTTAGAGGGGCTGAAGACCATAGGAACGAAAACGTATTTACACTAGATTGGTTCCAAGGCACTGAGCTGCGTTTACACGAGGCGCAATTCGATATTTTATAACCAATCTAGTGTAAAGAGACTACGTTCAATCCGTCCGAGTTCTCTTAAGACTAACGCTAATCCATTTTTACGAAGATAATTACCTAATTTACGCAATATTAACGAGGGCTGTTACAGTGTCTTGCTTTCTTTGCTAAGAACCAATTTGAGCAGATTTATTTTATATATCTGTATATCTGTATTTAGTTTAGTAGCTTAACCAAGCTTTCATAGTTCTTTTGTATAGCGATTTGCAAAGGGGTTAAATTATCGCTATTTCTAACATATTTATCAGCCCCTTTCTTTAGTAATAGGGTTGATATTTCTATGTCCCCATTTATAGCCGATACATGCAAAGGCGTGTTGCCTTTATTGTCTTGAGCATTGACTCTAGCACCTCTTAAGGCGAGCGAGCTTCTACCACAAGCATTTGTCGGCACTCAAGCGCAAGGCTATCTAGATCGTTATCAAGCTGTACACGCTCGTTTATGGGAGCAAGCTAAACAACTACCAGCTTTAGAGAAAGCTTCCTCTTATACTCTTAATTCATCTCAATTTCCTAGTCCTTTGACTAACGGTTTTCATGAAACGATCAAGACTGGGATAGAAAGAGTTAAAAAAGATGTCAATCTCATTTAATTTGCTCTTTCTCTAGGCTATGAAGTTAATAAGAAAAAAAGTTGTAGAAGTTATATGGTGCTAGATCAAGGTAAGGGGACACCTAAGCTCCTAATGCCTACTCGTCCCAATAACAAAGGTTATTGGTTCTATAAATCTTTGAGCGATGATCACGATAAAGGAACTATTGTAAACTTTATGTTACAAAGAGGTCATAGCTATCAAGAAATTGCTCGGCTATCAAACCCTACTTTAACTACACCAGTTATAGATCAGCAGCGCCATTTACCCGAACAAATTCAAGATCAAGCACTTCAACAGGAGCTTGCTCAAGCCAAGTTTGCAAGGTTTCCAAGTGGATGGGGTACAACCTACTTAGAAAAAAGAGGAATAGAGTCAATTACCTACCAAGGTATTCAGGGAATTAAAACAAGTCCTCAAGGGGCTATCTTTGGCTTATATAATAAAATAAGTATTAAAGGAGAAGGCCGCTTATGCAGTACCATTGACTACCAACTAAGCTGATGGGAGTAGTAAAAAACGCTTCCAAAAATCCTTACCTAGAGGAATAAGCATATTATACCACCCAGTAAGCAGTTAAAGAAATTGTTGTAACAGAAAGCCCTATTGATGCGCTGAGCCACAAACAGCTCCATGGTACAGCTCATACTTTGTATTTAGCTATTTGTGGAAATATAGGGCAAAGAATAGTCCATAGTCTAGAAGAAATATTTCTACAAGCTAAGCAGCAAGGCATAGAAGTAGCCCTAGGCTTTGATCAAGGTGAAGAAGGCAGAAAGATGACTAAATAGATAGAAGAAATAGCTAGCAGACAAGGAATAACTTGTCAAGTGGATTAGGCCCGGTAAAGGAAAAGACTGGAATGAAGTGTTACTAGCTTTCAATCAGCAGGTAGCTCAAGTAACTAAGCTAAAAGATCATACAGCCTTTGCTAGATCTCTTTAGGAAAAGGAAACTTAGATGGTTTCTATGTACAGTTGCCTGCCTTGTATAATTACCGTAACTTACTATAAATAGTCAAGGATTACTATCGGAGTGTAATTATAGTGTAATTGATAAATTTTCAATAGCAAAAAAGTGCTATTTTTAATGTCGGGATGGCAGGATTCGAACCTGCGGCCTCCTGCCCCCAAAGCAGGCGCGATAACCGGACTACGCTACATCCCGTTTAAGAAATATGTGTAAGTCTAAAATCCATTTTCAGCGGCATTCTCTTTAACAATTATGAATGCTAGAATAACTGACTAACATTACAAATATAAATTAAATACTAAAGTAATTATACAAAATTCCATAAATATTACTTTTGGGCTAGTTTCTTCACAAAAAAATAATTTATGAACTTCTTCCCTATTTTACTCTTCTTTACTTTCCGAGTTTATATCAACTAATTTAAAACTTTCTAAAAAAGCAGTAGTAAATTTACCAGCTCTAAAGTTTTTATCATCCATCAGTTGTAGGTGAAATGGAATCGTAGTCTTAATCCCTTCTATTACGAATTCCTCTAAGGCACGTTTCATTCTTACAATGGCCTCTTCCCTATCTTTACCACGTGCAATAAGTTTAGCAATCATGGAATCATAATGTGGTGGGATAGTGTATCCTGAATAAATATGAGTATCCACTCGAATACCTAAGCCACCTGGTAGATGTAAGTTGGTAATGGTACCTGGGCTAGGTCTAAAATCTTTAAAAGGATCTTCTGCATTAATGCGACACTCAATTGCATGTCCTTGCGGATAATAATTCTTGTTTGCTATTTTCTCTCCAGCAGCTATTTTAATCTGTTCTTTAATAAGATCAATGCCAGTCACTTCTTCAGTAATGGGATGTTCTACTTGGATACGGGTATTCATTTCCATAAAATAGAAATTCCTATGCTTATCTACCAAAAACTCTACTGTGCCTACACCTTCGTAACCAATACAAGCAGCTCCTGTAATGGCAGCCTGCCCCATCTTTTCTCGTAATTCTTCAGTTATAAAAGGAGATGGCGTTTCTTCCACTAGTTTTTGGTGCCTGCGCTGTATAGAACAGTCACGTTCTGATAGGTGTACAACGTGACCATGCTGGTCAGCCATAAGCTGAATTTCAATATGTCTAGGTGCTTCAATAAGCTTTTCTAGATAAAGTCCATCATTACTAAAAGCAGCTTGAGCTTCACGCCTAGCCTCATCCCATGCTTTAGCAAAAGCATCTGCATGCTGAACAATTTTCATACCCTTCCCTCCCCCACCTGCTGTTGCCTTTAAAATTATAGGAAACCCTATTTCTTGGGCTAATGCTAGCCCTTGCTCTAATGAAGTCAGCAATCCATCTGAGCCTGGAATAGTAGGCACCCCAGCTTTTTTCATAGTATCTTTTGCAGTGGCTTTATCACCCATTTTACTAATAGCTTCAGGAGAAGGCCCAATAAACTTTATACCATGCTCTTGGCAAATCCTTGAAAAAGAAGTATTCTCTGAAAGAAATCCATATCCTGGATGGATAGCATTTGCATTGGTTAACTCAGCAGCTGCAATAATATGGGGTATGTTCAAATAAGAAAGTTTACTAGTGGCTGGTCCAATACAAACTGCTTCATCAGCAAAATTTACATGCAGACTTTCTTTATCAGCTGTAGAATAAATGGCTACAGTTGCAATTCCTAGCTCTTTACATGCTCGGATAATACGTAGGGCAATTTCACCCCTGTTCGCAATAAGTATTTTGTTAAACACGGCTCTTGGGTTTAGGTAATACAGTTAAGCTGCTAAAACTACTATAGGCGTATAACAAATTTATTAAGCTGGCTTTATTAAAAACAATGGCTGATCGTATTCTACAGGAGAAGCATCCTCAACCAATATTTTAACAATGGTGCCTGCTGTTTCTGCTTCTATTTCATTAAAGAGCTTCATGGCCTCTATAATGCACAGTGGTTGGGCTGGTTTTACTATATCACCTTCTTGGACGAAAGGAGCACTTTCTGGATTAGATGCACGGTAAAATGTACCTATCATAGGAGATTTAAAGGTGATATGTTCAGTATTTGCCGCTACAGCTGGTGTTGCTATTGGCTGTGGCTCAACATTAAGTATTGGTTGAACCGGCATAATAGTATTTACAACATTGCTTTCTGGTAAAGTTACAGGCAGCTTGCTAGCTACCTGCTGAATAACAGGTACATTTTTCTTAATGCTAAGTTTAATCTGTTCGGTTTCTATGTTAACCTCTTCCAAACCAGATTTAGCAATAAACGATATCAGTTCTTCTAATTCTTTTAGTTTCATATATCAGTTTTTACACGTTCTACGTAAGCAATAGTTCTTGTATCTATTTTAATAACTTCATCATTATCAATAAATAAAGGTACTTGGATCTGCAATCCGGTTTCTAAAGTAGCAGGCTTAAGAGCTCTAGTAGCTGTATCTCCTTTTAAACCAGGCTCCGTATAAGTTACTTTAAGCTCTACAAAAGGTGGAAGCTCACAGCCAATAAAATTACCTGTTTCTTGATGGAATAAAACATCTAATTCTTGCCCTTCTTTTATTAATAATGGATTTTCAATAGACTTCTCGTCTAAATCTAATTGTTCAAAGGTATTATTATCCATCAGATGATAACCCGCACCATCTTTATATAAAAATTGATAGGTTTTACGTTCTATACGGGCTGTAGTTATTTTTACTCCTGAATTAAAAGTATTATCAATTACTTTACCATTTGTTAAACTTTTAAGTTTTGTTCGTACAAACGCGCCTCCTTTTCCAGGTTTTACATGTTGGAATTCAACAATCGCATACAAGTCATTATTGAATTCAATACATAAACCATTTCGAAAATCACTAGTAGTAGCCATAGTTTGGTATTTTCTGAATAATATTTAAGCTATTAAATAATTACTGTATTTATTTATATGCCCATGTAAGATAGGCAGCACCCCAGGTAAATCCCCCTCCAAAGGTAGTAATAATTAATTTATCTCCAGGCTGTAACTGTTTTTCATAGCGCCATAAGCAAAGAGGAATGGTAGCACCTGTAGTATTCCCAAATTCTTGTATAGTAAGCATCACTTGCTCCTCTTTAATGCCTGCACGTTGTGCTACCGCATCTAAAATCCTTTTATTGGCCTGATGAGGCACTAAAAACTTTATATCTTGAGCATCCAAATCATTTTTTTTCATGATTTCCATAACCACATCAGCCATTCTCTCAACTGCAAATCGATATACAGTTCTGCCCTCTTGGTATATATAATGTTCTTTATCAGCAATAGTTTCTGCAGAAGGAGGCCGACGGCTACCACCTGCTTTTTGATGTAAATATTGCTCACCATTTCCGTCTCCTTTCAATATACTGTCGACAATACCATATCCTTGCCTACTAGGTTCTAAAAGCACAGCCCCTGCCCCATCTCCAAAAAGAATGCAGGTATTTCTATCCTCGTAATCTACAATGCTTGACATTTTATCAGCCCCTACAACTACTACCTTTTTATATTTGCCTGTTTCAATAAACTGTGCACCAGTAATTAAGGCATATAAAAATCCAGAACATGCAGCTTGTAGATCATAACTAAAAGCATTAACGGCACCTAGAGCGTGTGCAATAATATTGGCAGTAGCTGGCGTAATCATGTCTGGGGTAATAGTAGCGCAGATAAGTAAATCTATTTCACGCGGATCTGTATTAGTTTTCTCTAATAAACCTTGTACGGCTGGTATACCTAATACAGAAGTTCCTTGATTAAGTTGTTTTAGTATACGCCTTTCTTTGATACCTGTTCTAGTAGTAATCCATTCGTCGTTGGTATCAACCATCTTTTCTAGCTCCTCATTGGTAAGTACATATTCAGGGACATAACCATGTACACCTGTAATAGAGGCACGTATAACTGTTCTCATAGGCTAGTTGTTAAAAATCTAAAATTAATTTATAACATCAACATTACCTTACACTTTTTCTTAAAGTTTGTTGTTATGTTTATGAATAGACCATTGTAATTAACTTCCATATAGCAATTACGTTTAAGAGTCTAATACTTGTTTAATTAACCCTTCCCAATAGGACAGAAAACTCTCTTCATTAATAACTGGGGGTATATGCTTATACGCTCCAGTATATTCAAAACCAGTAAATTCTATAGTAGGTTCTAATTCTGCAAGCGACTGTTGTACATAGGCCAGATGTTCTCTTTTATCATCAACCATGATTATTTGCTTAGGATAAAAATGAATATGATGAAGGAAAGAAACAAGCGTAGGTCCTTTAATATTAGTTCTAGGTTCTCCCCTCACACACAATATGCCATTATAATAGGCAGGGTAATTCTCATCATAAAAAGGCAAATCGGTTAGTATGATTTTTTCTTGTAAGGATATATTTTGTAAAACGATGCCTAATTCTTTTAGCTTTTGAAATCTCTGTAACTCAAGGGGCGTAGCATTATTAAACTGCCCTGACAAGCTAGCAGTCAAAACAATACTTTTAATTTGTAGCGCTTGAATGCTTTCAATAATTGACGGAGTAACTTCCTCTATTAGCTGATGCTGACTTATTTGCAAGCCTAGCGTAAGTACTTTTACCCGGTCTGTGTCTGTAAGTGGGGATAAGATTCTTTGAACCTTAGTACGATACGCGGGTTTAGCTAGATAGAGCAAAGCTGGCAATGGAGGCATAGTTAAGGTAAGATCCATATCAAATACAACAAGGAGCTGTGATTTCTCAGTAGCTCCTTGTACAATAAATGGATAAATTTCAGCTATGCTCGTAATACTTTTGCCAACCGCACTCATAAGCCAGGGCTAGCTAGCGTTACGTTCCATAACTACTTTACCTTTATAATAAAGTTTGTCTTCATACCAGAAAGCTCTATGAGGAAGATGTAGCTCTCCTGTAGTAGGGCAAACTGCAAAGTTAGGCATAGGCGCTTTATCATGCGTTCTTCTTTTATCTCTTCGGGTTCTTGATTGTCTTCGCTTGGGGTGTGGCATAATGAGTTTTAATACTATATTTAACGGTTACTATCTATACTTACTATTTTATTATTCTATATATATTTAATCGATATCTTCATCCTCATCAGCAAAACGAGGGTGAAGTCGCTTCATGGGAATAGACAAGGTTACAAAATCATAAATATGCTGGCCTACTTGGATACTAGGAGCTTGCCGCTCAATCATATACAAGTCCATATCTAACTCCTTATCTTCATCCCCTATTTTAAAGTGTACTACCTGCTCAATATTAATGGGATAGTTAAACAGCTCTAACGTTCTATCACAGCTTAATTCTACTTCACCTTGAATAGAGAAAAGCAGTTGAATATGTCGCGGCGTTTTATCTAATTTTATATTGACATCCAACTTACCTGTTTCTAAAAGGCTACCTTCAAATAATTTAAAAAAAGTATCATCCAGTTGATATACTTCCTGACTACTACCAGTGTCAGCTCTAGGTACCTGAATGACCATCTCATGTAGCTTAATCATGATATCATACCCTCCTTCTAGGTTTAAGTATGCAAAAATATGTAACGTTAGCGACTAATGCAGTAAATTTAACATAAACTCTTATAATATTAAAGTATAGTTACCACTTTTAAGAGTTAACTGAGAAAAATCAATTAATAATCAGTGTTACTATATACAACAATAAATTTAAAGTTATACGGACTATACTTTATTTTAGCCTTAAAATACACCCTATTTGCTTCTTATACAGGTGTTAGGATAAACTCATGTTAATAAAACCATGTAAGGCTCCTAATAAAAATCCAGGAATAATATCTACTACCAAATGCTGCTTAGTAAATAAGCATGATAAAGATACGATAATAGGAAATGATATGGATAAGGTAGGGTAAAAAGGATAAGTAATGAATGCCAAAAATACAGCAAAAGCACAGTGCATAGAAGGACATGCATTATCTTCTGTGTCATGATCATGTACTAAATCCATAATAAATTTGGTAACTCTATCTGTTGGAACACTTCTCACTTTTTCTCTGAACTCCTTTCGTATACCTGTAGGAAAATGAACAAACCAAAAGCTACTATGCATTAGCATAAGCCAGGCATGCAGAGCTGAACTATTATAGCTTTTTAAACAGAGTATAGCCAAGGTAAAAAATACATAATATAAAGGAGAATAAATCCAGAATAACTTAGGGATAGCAGGAAGCCATTTATCAAAGGCGGTAGGATTTAAATACTTCTTTTTATGAATTTTATAATTTTTTTGTGGCCAAAAATACATTTGGTAACCTCCAAGCACAAGCATATTCTTAACACTTACCATAGCTATTATATCGTATAGATTATGTAACCCATCAAAATTACATATTACAATCTTATAATCTATTAATACCTTAATTATAAAGGCTTCAATAAGAGAAGCAAAGTTAAGCCACAGTATAGTTTTATACTTCATATAATTAATTAGTACATTTAATACAGTATAAGTTGATCCTAGCTAGGAATGACATACTTGAAAGCTCCTAAATGGTATTACAGTTTTTTAAGAGCTACTACAGCCTCAAATGCCACCACATTATTACCAACAATATAAATTGCCTTCCTTAACCATTACTGATTTATTCTAACTTGTTTTTTATTGTTAGGTAATCGGTAAATAATTATAAGAACAATTATACCAGCCATCACAGTAAGCAAAGATAGCATATGCCCCATAGTAATAGGGTATTTACCAGGTATTAGCACATTAAAAGGCTCTTTAAAAAATTCAAATAAGAATCTAAAACTATAACAGATAGTAGCAGCGACCCCAGCAATCATACCATCGCGTATAGTAGCTCCCTTATAGTACCACCATGCAAAAAGTACAATAAGCGTTAACAGATAAGAAAAACTTTCATAAAGCTGTACAGGATGCCTGGGTATGCCAAATGCTTTAACACTTACTATATACTGACTCTTCTTATTTCTAGTTATTGTATAATCCAATGGTGAATCACCTGGAACGTATATATGCTCTTTTATGTGAGAAGCACGCAAATAGCTTCTAAGCCTATCTTCAGTAAATCGTTTTATAGCTTCCTCTTCAACACCAACACCTGCAAAAGTGCATTCCACTATGACAGGAGGATAACCTTTTATAGCATCATATTTTGCTGTATTGTTTTTTAGCACCCTAACAGATTGAATAGCTGGTAAGCTGTTAGATAAATCTTCTACAACATGCTTGGCAAAGACTACGCCGTACTGACTGTGGGTAGGTGTACCAATAATCTCTGAATTAATAAAGTTTCCTATTCTCACGAAAAATCCCATCATGACACCAAAAGCTAGTGGCGTTAAAATCCATAAAAAAGACTGGCCCACTTTTCTCTGCTTAACAAACTTAAGCCGAAAAGGATATAAGCTAAAATTAATATTATAATTAGCATAGAGAAATGCACCTATAAAACCTCCTATCAAAGCTCCATGATAAGAAAGGCCTTTATACCCCACTATTTGAAATTTAGGAGTAAGTTCAATAGGAAAAATAGCCTCAAGTGGGCTTTTTAAATAACGTATAGGATCATAGAATATAACTTCTCCTGCACGTGCACCTACCAGGCAAGCGATTAGTATATATAAACTAAATTTATCTACATCTTCTACAGGCCTTCCTTCTTTTTTAAAAAAGTAGCTAAGTAACATACGACCGCTTAAAAAAGCAGAGATAATCATAAGACTATACCATCTAACTTTAAAAAAACCTAATTCAAATAGTACTTGGTTGGGAGTCCAAATTATATAATTTAATAGCATGGGAACTGTGTGTAACATATAGGGTTTATAAGTAAATATGGCAAATATAAGCATGTTTTATAGAACGTAGATTACTGTGGCTAATTAAAGAGAACTTTAGTTAGTTTTATGTACTTTATAAGCTCAGCAAAGTATACAGATTTGATAAATAGATTTGATTTTACGTACTCATAAAGCATACATAAACACTCACAGTTCTTAAAGAATTTATTGGTTATTTTTCTAATAAAGTTAAAGGTAACTAATTAAAAAGCTTTTAGAGTGGATGAATTTGAGGTTATATAAAATTATGATAATTGTACTTTTACAAATGCAATAACCTTTGCAGTATTTCCCTACGCTCATTTTTCCTTAATTAATTGATACATATTTCTATATATTAATATGTATATAAAATTATATACTATCCGGGTATTGCTAAAAGAGTTATCTATTGTATAACCAAGCATAAATATTTAAACTAAGTAAAATACATACTAGGTTGCTAGGGAATAAATAAACAATTTTATATCAATTTAAATTAACCATGAAGTGAAAATGCTATAAAGTTATATTACCAAACTGTCTTAGCTCCAAATAGCCTAATTATTCAATAGCTTTGGATATATTCATGCTTTCCTATTTCTGCTTGCTTGATCTAAAACATTTTAAAATATAGGATATTTATCCTATTTAGTTCAAATATTATGCGCTACACAACCAGGGGTATTGTTTTAAATTACATGAAATACCGAGAAGCTTCTATTATTGTTAGAATCTTTACAGAACTTTTTGGTAAACAATCTTACGTAGTAAATAGTGTTAGGATGCTAAAAGCCAGGCATAGCATAGCACTTTTTCAACCATTTATGCCACTAGATATGGTAGTGTATCATAAGAAAAACGTTACGCTACAGCGTATTGTAGAAGTAAAATGCCATACCCCTATTACCAATATTTTATGCGACTTAAAAAAAGCAACTATTGCTACCTTTTTAACAGAGTTACTTAACAAAGTACTTTATGAAGAAGAACACAACGAAGATCTATTTAAATTCCTATTACAGGCAGTAATCAAACTAGATAGCCTAGCAGATAGATACGAGTTATTCTATTTAGACTTTATGCTACAGCTTTGTAGTTACTTAGGTTTTGGACTCAGTAATGCATCAGAAATTAATCAACAATTAGTACAATCAGGATTTCACAATACGCTCAATGACGATGAAATAGCTTTATTAAATGCTCTATTAAACAAGCATACCACTGATATGGTTATTCCTAATCGATCATCTATTAGGAATTTGCTAGCTAATATGGTAAAATATTTCCAATTGCATATAGATACTTTAGATATGCTTAAGTCCTTACCTGTTTTACAAGAGATAAGTGGATAAATTAATCTAATAGCAACACATGACAATATTTTAAAAACTTATATTATAAGTAGGAATAAGAATAGACCCGCTGCGAAACACTCAATAGATAGAATTGTTAAATTCTTAAAGTAAAAACTTACTATTTTATAAAATAGAGCCGCTGCGAAACAGAAAATTGATAAAATTATGGTTTTTCTGAAAGTTAAATTTACTATTTGTAAAAATTTACCCCGCATTTTTCATGCTTTAAATGCATATTTTCTTCTCTTATATTTTTTCAATTGTTCAAAATATTCCTCTATTTTTTATGTCAGTTGTTTCGCAGCAGGTCTATTACTTAGTTCTATTTCATTAAAGCAGAATGTTAAAATTAAAGTAGATAGCTAAAATTATATCTTCCCTTTTACTAAAAAGTTAAAATTTATATGAGGGTAATCTGTTTTTTTTATATAAAATAGTACTACTAATTGTAACAATTAGCTTATATCACATAGCCTACTCAAGGATAAAAATTTATCTAAGAGGCTGTCTAAAAAGGGTAATTTAGTTAGGAAAAGCGGACAAGACTTTGTAAAATTAGTTAGTAGACTTTAAGCGAACAGCTATGCCATACACTAGCGATTTAACAGATAAGGAATGGGAAGTGC
>Ga0209916_1000903_pt1 | contig 34928 bp, 34 predicted proteins | sample ThiBio_1000_plan_FD_183956 | JGI IMG/M metagenome (GOLD analysis project Ga0209916, IMG submission 183956) | Wastewater bioreactor microbial communities from Cape Town, South Africa - Thiocy_solids_2 (SPAdes) | ecosystem: Engineered > Bioreactor > Thiocyanate-remediating > Anaerobic-Aerobic ... | reverse complement strand
GGGACTCGCGGCAAGAGCTCGAGACGGCGACCGCGCGGTGGGTGGCGTGGTTCAACCGCGAGCGCTTGCACGGCGAGCTCGGCTACCGGCCACCCATCGAGATCGAGATGGAGTACTTTCAGAACCAAGGCTTGCCGAGGCAGGCTGCGTGAGTTGGAAGTCTCTACGAAACCCAGTGCGGTTCAGAGGGAGGGAACAAGTGGGGGGCGTGTTAGCTGTCCCGACGAGATGTGCATCACCTGAGAAACCGATGTGAATGCTAGGATCGCCAACGAAGCACATCTTCTCTCTCCGAATGGAGAGGATCAAGTTGGGGGCCATGGACATGACTTTCCTGATTTCAGTCAAGCCACCTGTGGGAGGTTTAGGTGCGGAGTAGACATCTCACCGTTATCTTTGTCGCAGCAGCGCTCCTCTTTCTGTCAGCTTGCAGTGTCTTCGTAGATCTAAGTGGTGGCGGTAGTGTTCCCGTCAACGCCGGTCCCCGCATGGACCTAATGATCGACCAAGTAGATGACGGTTGGTCCTCCGAAAGCACTCGGAGCCTCATCCGAAGCCTCTGGGCACGGAACGCAGAACTGCAGAGTTGGTTCGTGCTCGTCGACCGCCCAACACGCGGAAGCGACACCATGTATCTCAACGCGACCGTCGGTGATTACCGCCGAGACAGTACCAGGGTTGGCACCCCAAAGCACGGATACACCACCATTCACTCTGTCGAGGTCAATGTGACCTTCGAACTGATCGACGCTTCCACAGGAACAGTCGTGGCGGCCAGTATCGGCCGAGGAAGCGATTCCCGCTCCGGGAGCTCTGCCGACGCAGAGGCAGCGCTTCGCCGCGGCATCGACACCGGGCTCGTGCGCCTCATCCGCGTGTATGCCGGAGAAGGATGATGCGAGAACTCCTGATTTCAATCCTTTCAGCACTGCTGCTGACAGGCTGCAGCGAAGTAGAGAAGTACCTTCGCTTCGGTAGCTGCTCTAGCTTCAACGGGTCGAAGGACAGTTTTGCGATCAAACTCGACTACAACTGGTGGGATGTATACCCTGGAGCCCAGTTCAAAGCCGACTACACGGCCACCTGGGTGGATGACTACTACAACCGCGAGGAACTCAACTGCACTGTCGACTGGCAGATCAGCAATCCCAGCGTCCTCCAACTCTCGGAGGAGGAAGAAAACACCTTCAACGTTCTCAATGTCGGATTCTCTCGGGCTACCGCGGTAATCACGGGCAGTAGCACGAAGACCGTCTCTCTAGAAGTAGTGTCGCTCCCCCCGCCAACAGAAACCGAACCCAACAATGGCACGGCGTCAGCTAACCCAATTGCCGCCAACAGTGCGCATGTTGGGCGACTGGATTATCAAGGGGACATCGACTACTTCGCGTTCTTCGTGCCGGCTGGCGAAGCGTTCCAAGTCGACCTCGGCTTCCCCGTTGATATAAGCGACTCAGAGTTCATAAATGCGCCGTACTTCATCAGCAGCATCCAGGGCCCAAACGGTCAATGGTTCGGCTCGGTTAACCGCACCTACACCAACGATACCGGCGCTGACGCCACCTTCTATGCGTCGGTCCAGCCAAGCTCTTACTACTTCAAGAAGCCGGTCTACGAAATTTACTTCCACCTGATCAAGTAGTTCGAACCAATCTACTGCCTGGCGCGAGTGCCAGGCGCCAAGGAGGAAATGATGAAAAAGCGCAGGTTAGGGCTCATAGCGGTAGTCGCCAGCATGGGTGTGGCTTTCGCCCAGGAAACCAACGTCGTCACCCCACAGCAGTTCGTCCAAGAAAACCCTGGGCCGACCTTCCGGCTACAGGGCAACGGAGAACTCAGCTCGGTCGAGATGCTCGAACTCGTCTTCCAATGCCTTAGCAACGGGGCTCAGGTTGCAGGCGACCGGCTCGTCGTGACTGGCTTCAACATGCTCGATCCCCGCGCCTATGAGTTGCAAGGACCTCGTGCGCTGGCCACATCATTGCAAGCCGCCGAACTTCAGGCGCAGGCCGCGGCGGCCGAGTTCTTCCAGGGCATCGTCGTTCGGGCCAGGACCGCATTCGACACCACCAGCGAGACGCGCATCAACGACGCCATCGTCGGCGATGAGGTACTGAAGAATTTCCAGATGAGCACCGTGGAACGGCTTTCCTCCTACACCTCGAGTGAAGTCAGCGCCTACCTGCGGGGCGGTCGCAAAACCGGCACGAAGGTCATCAGCCTGGGAGGGGAGGGTATGTGCGTCGGCGTCCGGTACGAGGTGCCACTCGACCAAGCCGGCTTCGACCCTGTCCACGACGCCAGCCAAGCGGCCCTGCCGCCCGCCGCCCCCGAGGATGGCGACGGCACGTTTGACGCCCCACCACCAGGCCAGGTCGGCGACTGGTAGATCGTCAGTGACTCCCGCGCTCACAAAGGTCGTCCGCGTTATAGTGGCCGGCCTTGTCCTATCGTCGGCGTACGCCGCTGACGATGTGTGCATATCGACACGTAACGTGACCGCCACCGGCTACTCCGCTTCCGAAGCAATCGGAGCAATAGCAACGCAACAGGGCCTTGCCCAGGCACTCGCCGCCGCAATCACTCAAGCCAACGGAACACTCATCCGCCACCAAACCAGCCTCGAGACGACCATCACAACCGCCGTCACAGGGGCACGACTCACCAGCCGTACTGACGAGGAGTTCAGCGAGCTCCTAGAGCAAACCACCGCAGGCGTCATACAGAGCTACCAGGTCATAGGCCAGGGCGAGGAGCACGGCCTCGCGACGGTCACCGTCAGTGCAGACGTGTGCATTGACCCGCGAGCCGCCCTGTCGTTCACCGGCGACGCAACAGCATCAGCAAGCTTGGAAGCCGGCATGCTTTCTCTCCTCCAACAGTCCGGATGGCGCATCGGCAGCGTCAACGGCCTGCGCTCGAGCCAAGCGATTGATGCCTACCTCCGCACTGGCGCAACCGTCCTTCTTACTATCGACAACCGCCCGAGTAGGTTTGGCACGTACCGCTCCTTGACAACAGTCCAGCTCATGGTCACGGCAACAATGACGGATCTGCGAAGCGAGGAACTCAACCAGTCGCATGCCTTGATAGTCGAAGGCCTTGGCAGTACCCAGCACACCGCCATCCAAGACGCCGCCACCAAAGCCGCCCTCGAGTTAGCGGCGATCTTTCAAGACACATGGACAACCGCCGATACCTCTGGACCAACGCGTATCATCTTCACGAACGTGCTGCGACCAAGCACTCGCTTCGAGGTCCAGGACCTCCTTGACACAACACCTGGCCTCACCCTCACCACCGACCTATCCTGGGACCCAGCTACCGCTGTGCTCACCGCCTATGCCACCCTCCACGGAGATTCCTGCCAGCTAGGGGAACGACTAACTGGAGCCAGGAGACTGCTGATTCGCCTGGATAGCTGCACACCGCAGTCCCTGATTCTCCGAATCCAGCGCGAGTAGGCAGCCAAGAGGCTTGCGAATCAACCAAGTCAACATCCGCACGGGGCCCAATATCTGATACCCGTGGTTAGGGTCGGTGGCGATATTAGACAGAGGTCAGCCGCAGGATGGGACTATCCAGCACAGCGCTAGGCCTCCTCTGTTGCCGCCGGTCGTAACCTGGACAGAATCGCCGGTCGGGAGTTGACGCTTCCGTCCAGTTCGTGCTCGTGAACTAGACAATCCGTTTGTGGAGTTGGAGGGGCCTCCCTCGTAGCCTTGGGGTTGCTAAGGCACCAAGGGAGGGAGGCCACCTCGGTTGATATCACGAGAGGTCAGGCTACGCATGAAAAGGGAAGTGTTGGATGGTGTGCCGAAGGCGGTGATCGCCCGCCGTTACGGCGTGAGCCGCCAGTCGGTCTACAACGTCCTGAACGCGGCTCCGGCTATGGAGAAGGCGGTGAAGCCGTCGAAGCTGGATCCGTTCAAGGGTTTTGTGGCGGATAGGTTGGCGGAGTTCGATCTGCCGGCGACGGTGCTGCTGCGCGAGATCAAAGAGCGCGGTTACGCGAGCGGCATCACCATCCTGAAGGAGTTCGTGAGGGAGCAGAAGAGCGAGTACGTCAAGCAGGTGGTGGAGCGCTTCGAGACGCTGCCGGGGCGGCAGGCGCAGCTCGACTGGGGCGAGTGCCGCAAGGTTGTGGAGAACGGAGAACGGAGAACGCAAGACGCTGTACGCCTTCGTGGTTCGTGCTGGGCTACTCCAGGGTGATGTTCGCGCGCTTCACCACCAGCATGCGTCAGCCCACGCAGCTGGTGTGCCTGCGGGAGGCGTTCGAGCTCCTGGGGGTGCCCAAGGTGCTGCTGGTCGACAACATGAAGACCGCCGTGGATAAGCAAGCGCTGGGTGAGGCGGTCAGGTTCAACGGCGGCTTCCTGGACTTCTGCGAGCATTACGGGACCTTGCCGGTGGCTTGCCCGCCCTACTTGCCCAGAGCCAAGGGCAAGGTGGAGAGCGGTGTGAAGTACCTCAAGGGCTCGTTCCTTACGGGCCGCGAGTTCACTGAGCTTGTCAAGTTGTTTGTGTATGGGGCCGGGTCACGTCTCAGAGTTGGGGGTTGATCCGCTCGGGGCAGGCGAGGGATAGCTGGGCGAGGGCCTGCTTCCAGTTGGTCGTTACGGTGCCCTGGATGAGCTTGCCAGCCATCGACCTCTTCGGGCTTGCGGGGGTGCGGTTATTCCTCTCCTTCTCGCGCACCCTGGCGCGTTTGTCTTCGATGTTGCAGATTGCCAGCCACAGGAGCTTCACGGCGGCCTGGTCGTTGGGGAAATGCCCGCGGTTCTTGATGATCTTCCGGAGCTAGTAGTTCAGGGACTCGATGGCGTTGGTGGTGTAGATGACGCGGCGGAGCTCATTGGGGAAAGCCAGGAAGGGCGTGAAGCGCTCCCAGGCGTCGCGGAACACCCGAGCGGCGCTAGGGTACTTCGCGCCCAACTCGCTGACCTCGAACGCCACCAGATCCTCCAGCGCCGCCTCAGCGTTCACGGCGGTGTAGATCGGTTTCAGCGCCGCGGCGACGCGTTTGCGGTCCTGGGTAGCCCACGAAGCGCATGGCGCCGCGGATCAGGTGCACCACGCACGTCTGCACCGTCGCTCACGGCCAGGTGGCGGCGATCGCATCGGGCAGGCCGGCGAGGCCGTCGCAGCAGAAGATGAGCACGTCCCGGACGCCGCGGTTACTGAGTTCGGCGCACACGCCGCCCCAGGACTTGGCGCCATCGGTGGCTTGAATCCAGATTCCGAGAACGTGCTTAACGCTCTCCCTGTCGACGCCGACAGCGATGTGCGCCGGCTTGTTCTTGACGTGCGCGCCGTCCTTGACCTTCACCACCAGGGCGTCGAGGTAGATGACGGGGTAGAGCGCCTCCAATGGCCGGTTCTGCCAGGCGAGAACCTCATCCAAGATCTCATCGGTAATCTTGCGGAACGTCTCGTGGCTCAGCCCCCTGCCGATCGTGGTGGCCAGGTGATGCTGGATGTCGCGGATGGTCATGCCGCCGGCATAGAGGCTGATGATCATCTCGTCCAGGCCGCCGACGCGGCGCTGGCCCTTGGGCACCAGCCGAGGCGTGAACGCACCGTTACGGTCCCTAGGCACGCTCAGGGGCACGTCCCCGGCTTCGGTAAGCACCGTCTTCTCGCTGCTGCCGTTCCGATGGTTCTCGAACAGGGCAGCGGCGGGGTCGCCCTTCTCGTAACCGAGGCGGCTGGTCATCTCCGGCTACAAGCCGCGCTCCAGCACGCCCCTAATCAGTTCCGGGATCAGGCCGCCAGCGCCGGAGAGCTGCAGCTTGCCGGAGTCGATCTGCGCGAAAAGCGAATCCAGCGCACCGCTCGCTGCCAGCTCAGCGGCAGACGGCACAACATGAATAGTGTGGGTAGCTTCAGGCCCGGAGGCTAGTTCGGAATCCAGCGTTTCAACATCAGAAAGTGATTTGGAAGTCGACAAGAGGAAGATCCTTTCCGACCGACCCTATACACAAACAATCTGACACCCTCAACTGATCACCATCTCTCCCGCAGCGCCGAATAGCAACGCGCACGTCGAACGCCTGCGACGCACCGTCCGCGACGAGCACTACACCTTCGAGACACCCGCACTCGACATCAACCAAGCCAACGAACGCCTACTCGCCTACCCTGAGTTCTGCAACCACCATCGCCCCCATAAGTGCCTAGGCGTGCGCACCACGATCGAGCAAGCTCGCACCTGGAACCCCCCCATTCGGCCCCAGGTCCTGGGCTCTTACACTGTTTTGACAAGCTCATTCACGGGACCGTACTTGCTTCGTTTTGTGCTATCTTCTGCAGCAGGCCACTGTCGACAGTCGACATATCGCAATTGCGGAGGATCGCGAACCCGGACACTCGCGGCTGGCCAACTCAAAGGACTGGCGCACCTGTAGAGCGCCGCGTACCAGAAAGGTCGGAGGATCCGATGGTCATCGACTTTCATACCCACATCCAACCCAATACGGACGTAGAGCACTTCCTCGCCGAGATGGACAAGGAGAGCATCCAACTCTCCGTAGTGCTCGCCCTTGGCCAAGACCAAGAGGAACTCGAGGAATCTAACCGCCTCATCGCCTCACTCGTCCAGAAGCACCCCAGCCGACTAGCCGGCTTCGCCTCCGTCACCCCCACCCGCAAGAACGCCGTAAAGGACTTCGAAGAACTAGTCAAGAACCACGGCTTCAGAGGCCTCAAACTCCACCCACCTATCCAACACTTCTCCATCGACGACCCCCGCGTCTCACCCCTAATGGAGAAATGCGCCGAACTAGACCTCCCTGTCTTGTTCCACACCGGCGGTGTGTTCCTCCGCGAAGGCGTCATCCGCTTCGGCGACCCGCTCCTGATCGACGAACTCGCCATCCGCCACCCCCACACCAAGATGATCATCGCCCACGGCAATCCCTTCGGCCCCGACCCCTACATCGCAGGCAAACACCCCAACGTCTACCTCGACACCACCCTCACCTTCGCCCAGATCGCACGCCTCATCCCCCGCATCGGACCCGAAATGCTCGACTGGATGCGCACAGACGAAAAAGTCCTCTACGGCTCCGACGCCAACCCCAACCGCACCTGGCGCTTCAAATACAACCTCGACCCTATCCGCGACATGGACATACCCGAACCATCACGCGCCAAAATCCTCGGCGGCACCGCTCGCAAACTCCTCAAACTCGACTAACCAGGAGGCACCCGATGACAGCCACCAAGCACCTGAGCCTGGACGAAGTACTCACCAAGCTCTACGAGCATATCGACGAGAACTTCGACGCCTACCTCGAGGACATCCGCACGCTCGTGCGTCAACCGAGCGTCGCCGCCCAGGACTGGGGCATCAAGGAAGCCGCCACCATGGTCCGCGACATGATCCAGGAACTTGGTTCGACCGACGTCCGGTTGGTCGAGTACGAAAGCGGCAGCCCCGTCGTCTACGGGCGCGTCACGAGCGAGAACCCGGACGCCGGCACCCTCATCGTCTATTGCCTTTACGACGTTCAGCCGCCCGAGCCCCTCGAGGAGTGGAACGTCGAGCCGTTCAGCGCCGACATAGTCGACGTCGCGGGCTACGGCCCGAGCGTGGTCGGGCGCGGCGTCACGAACTCCAAGGGTCCGCTCGTGAACTTCTTCAGCGCCGTCAAGTCGATGCAGGCCGTGCTCGGTTACACGCCCCTCAACCTCATCTTCGTCATCGAGGGCGAGGAGGAGGTCGGCAGCCAGAACCTCAAGAAGTTCGTGCCCGAGTACGCCGAAGAGCTACGCGCCGCCGACGGAGTCTACCTGCCCGGTCTGCGCCAGGACGAAAACGGCAAGCCCAAGGTACTCCTCGGCAACAAGGGCATCGCGTACTTCGAGCTCGAGATCAAGGGCGGCGACTGGGGCGGTCCGCGCAGCGTAGACATCCATGGCATGAACGGCGCCTGGGTTGACAACCCCGTGTGGCGCCTGGTCAACGCCCTCTCGACCCTGCGTTCGCCGGACGGCAAGGTGCTCGTCAAGGGCTTCTACGACGACGTGTTGCCGCCCGGCGCCACTGACCGGCAACTCCTCGACCGCCTCCTCACGACGTTCGACACGCAGATGTTCGCCGACCGGGCGGACGTCGCTCGCTTCATGGACGGCCTCGAGGGCAGGGCGCTCATGGAGAAGTTCCTCTTCACCCCGTCCTTCAACATCGACGGAATCTACGGGGGCTACACGGGCCCTGGCCAGAAGACCATCGTGCCGTACCGCGTGCGGGTGAAGATCGACGTTCGCATGGTGCCGAACATGAACGGCGACAAGATCATAAGTAGCGTCCTCGACCACCTGGCCGAGCACGGCTTCCCAGAAGTGACTGTGACCTTCAGCGAGGTTACCCCCTTCTCGAAGTCCGACCCAGACTCCGACCTCGCCCAGGCCGCTGTGAGCGCGATGGACAAGGCCGGTCACACGAACGGCGAGATATGGCCCATCTACCCAGGCTCCGGGCCCGCTTACCTGTTCACGAACGAGTACTTCAAGATTCCCTTCATCGCCTACGGGCTCGGTCATGGCGGCCTCATCCACGCGCCGAACGAGTACGCCGTGGTGGAGGGCCTGAAGGACAACATCAAGTCGGTGTGCGCCACCTTCATCGAGTACCTGCGCATCGCGGAAGCCAAGAAGGGAAACAACTGATGCCCAAAGCCACGTTCGAATGGCTACCCGTCACCACCAGATCCTCGGGCGAGAAACTCAGCATCGCACTCCACACCCTCGAAGGCACCACCGCAGGCCCAACTCTCGGACTCTTCTCCACCTCCCACGGTGACGAGGCCTACGCCGTCCTCGTCATCCGCGAGGTCCTCAAGCGCGTCGACCCCACAAAACTCAAAGGCAAGATCCTCGCCATGCCCCTCGGCAATCCCATCGCGTTCGAATCCTTCACCCGCACCACTGGCCAAGGCATGAACACCGACATGAACAACATGAACCGCGTGTTCCCCGGCGACGCCGGCGGCTGGCTAACCCAACAGATGGCCCACACCATCTCCAGCAGGTTCGTCGCCAACATCGACTACCTACTCGACTTCCACTGCGGCGGCGTCGAAAGCGGAATCGACTACGTACTCACGCACGCCGGTGGCAACGACACGCACGAACAATCCCGCCACCTCTCCCGCGTCTACGGCACCGAGATCCTCTTCGAACACGCCAAAGCCGTGCACTCCGGCACCCTCACCGACCTCGCCATCGAACGAGGCAAACCATCAGTCGTCGTCGAAGTCGGCGGCTCCGTCTCCGCCAACGACCCCACCTACCTCGAGAAATGCGTCCAAGGCGTCTTCAACGTCATGATCGAACTCGGCATGTGGCAAGGCCAAAAGGTCCTACCCAAGAAGCAATACCTAATGCGCCGCCGCGTACTCGTACGCCCAACCAACGGTGGCATGTTCCAGCCCGAAGTCCACATGGACCGCCTCGGCAAAGCCGTCAAAGGCGGCACCGTCCTCGCCCGCGTCTTCAACGCCCAAACGTTCGAAGAACTTGACGTCTTCACCGCCCCCTACGACGAAACAATCATGATCATGATGCGCGGCCTACTCTCCCGCGTGAACCCCGGTGACTACGCCTACATCCTCGGCGACTTCTCCTCCGCCGAGGTCATAGTCAACGCCTGACTCCACGCGACCCTCGTAACAAGACAGCGGGCCGCCCACGTGGGCGGCCCGCCTCAGTAGCCCATCAAACCAACACTCAAGAAGGCATGGCCCGCTTCCGCGCCCAATACCCGTACGGATCCACCGCACCCTCAGTAAGCGCCTCCAGCACGTCACCCTTCCCACTAACGACGATAGCCGCCACCAACTCGGCCGCCGCCCCAGCATCCCGAGCCTCGATAGCCGCCATCAACGCAGTCTTACGTGCCACCGACGCCGCCAGGCGCAGCGAGTCGCTTCGTAGCAAGTACCCGTAGCGCAGTGTGCGGCGCCAGATTAGGCGCACCAGGTCGACGATGGTCGAGTTCGGGCAGAGGTTATACAACTCCGTGTGGAACAGCCAGTTGATGTCATGATAGCTGGCGACGTCCCCCTTTGCCGCCGCAGCGCTTAGGTCAGCCAGGACACTGCGCAACCCAGCGATCTTCTCCAACGTAATGACAGGCACGGCCAAACGCGCGGCCGCGGACTCCAGCAGCGCCCGTGTGTCGTAGAGCTCCGCCGCCAGGCGCGGCTCAAAAGCACTCACCGTCGCCCCCTTGCCGGGCACTAGTTCCACCAGCCCCTCTTGCGCCAAGACGCGTAAGGCCTCACGCAGCGGAGAGCGGCTGCAACCCAACGTCTCGGCCAAATCGACCTCGGTCAACGGCGTGTTTGGCGGGTACTCGCCGGTGATGATGCGCGCAGAGAGCCACTCAACGATCTGCTCCGTGAGTGTGTAGCGCTTGATTCCGGTCGTTGTCAGTACCTCGCTCGGCAGCATTTGGAACCTCTCCCCGTCTCCTCAGGTCAGCGGACCTGCAAGGTGCACTCGATCTCAACCGAAATGCCGCCCGCCAACGAACTGACACCGATGGAGCTGCGAGCATGGCGCCCCTGCTCCCCCAACAAATCGATCCACACATCCGAGAAGCCATCAATCACGGCGCCGTGCTGCTGGAACTCCTCGGTGGCGTTAACGAAGCCAAGCACTCTCACTACGCGCACGATGCGATCGAGGTCACCTAAGTACGACTTCAGGTTACCAAACGCCACCACCGCGCAGTTCCGCGCCGCCTGGTACCCCTGCTCGACCGACAGGTCCCGCCCGAGTTTGCCCTTCAGCCGCATCACGCCGTCTGAGTCCGTGGGGCCGTGCCCACCCACGTAGAGGAGGTCACCGACATGGTTGACGGCGACGTTCTTACCCTTGTTCCACACCCGCTCAGGAACAGTGATACCCATGGCAGTCAGGCGCTCCTCCAGGCGGCTCACAGCAGGCCCCTCGCGAGTTCCGTTTCGGACGCCACATGCGCGAACCCGCCCCAGGCGGTGCCATTGTCCACGACTTTGAAGAAGTACTCGCGCGCCCGGCTGGCGTTCCCCTCGTACAGGTGCCAGCATGCCAGGCCGTAGTAGGCGGCGAACGCCAGGCCGCCCTGCTCGAACACCTCGACCAGCTGGGCCTCTGTCCACTCACCCTTGTAGAAGAGGAGCCGCTTCAAGTACAGATGGTTGTTCATGGTCGTGGCCATGTCCTTGTGGATGGGCTCTATCGCTGCCTGGGCTTCGGCGTGCTTGCCGACCCGACGCAGTGCGAGGTAGACCCAATCCGTGTACGCCACGGTGTGAGACTCGTTGTCCGCCAGCGCGAGCGCGCGTTGAAAGGCAGATAGGGCGTCGGCGAACTCGCCCAGCATCCAGTGAGACAACGCAAGGTGGTACCACACGTCGCTGGATTCTGGGGCCAGCACCTTAGCCCGCTCCAAGTCGGCCTTCGCTAGATCGAACTGACGCATATTGACGAAGTAGTGCCCTCTGTCGCAGAGCAGGAGCGGGTGGTCGGGGAAGCGCTCCAGAGCCGCCTCCAGGACGGCGTTAGCGGCGCGATAACGGGCCAAGCCGCTTGCGAGCGCCTTGGCATAAACGCGAATCTTGTCCACGTCGTCTGGGTCCGCCTTGTGCGCAGCGAGCGCGGTCGCCACCTTGGTCGAGAGCTCGGCGGCTTGCTCACCATGCGACACAAGCGCGTAGAGGGGATCGCCGAGAACACCGGTAGTCTCTGGCTCTGGCAGCTCAAGCCCGTCGAGGATGGCAAGTTCAAGCTCGCAAGCTGCAACGCCGAAAGCTGGCCAGAATTCCGATGCTGCGCCGACCTCGAAGTGGCGGCGCGCCGTCTCAACGTTGCCGTTCGCCAGGTGCCAGATGCCCAGGCCGAACGAGAGCGAACCCTCCGACTTCGTACCCGGCGCCTGCGAGTTGACCAAGTCCTGTTCGGTCAGGCCACCCTGATAGAAGCGAGCGCGGAGCTGGTAATTCAAGTTCTTGCCTTCCAGGTCAACGTCCCACCTGATGGTGGGTAGCAACGCCCTCGCGAGCGGCTCATTGCCGCTCCGGCGCAACGCCGTGTACTGCCATGTCTGAGCCGCCAACCGGCTCGAATCGCTCTTGGTGACCTCGGCAGCTTTGTCGAACGCCTCGGCGGCCTCCGCAAAGCTCGTTGAAAACCAGAGGGAGAGGGCGTAGTGGTACCAGGCATCGAAGGAGTGGGGCGCCAGCCGCACGGCCTTGCTCAGGTCTGCGAGGGCAGCGGTCACGGCTCGCATGTTCACGTAAGTGTGACCGCGTTCGGTCAGAAGCAGGGCATCGTCGGGCCACTTGGCAAGGCCAACGGTGGCGCGGGCAACCGCCATGCGGTACTTGCCAGCGCCACGAAGAGCGTCGACCAAGGCGGCGCGAGCCGACGGGCTATCGCTCACCTCAACCGCTTTCTCTGCCTCCGCCACCTGGGCGTCGAGCGCCGTGGTGTCGAGACCAGCACGAGCCAAGTAGGTGAAGAGTTGCTTCCCTAGAAACGACACTGCTTCGGGTCTCTTCGACATGCTGCGAACCTCCGAATGGACGCGCGTGCGCGACGTCACCGCCCATGCGGACGTGTGACCTCGCGCCTTGATCTCATTAGTGTACACGGTCGACAGCCGACCGTTGACAATACGCAGAGCACGCCTTTATAGTCCGAACTAGGAGGCCCCAAACTGATTCACGCAAGCCTTGGCTGAATGTCGTGTACCTAGTTTCTGGACACGGCAGGCTCGGCTCGGTGATCGCGGATCTCGCTGGAGCGCATCAGTCGGCGGCGTCTGACTTTGGCACGCAGGAGGAAGACTGTATGAAGAGAGGCATCCTGGCAGTACTCGCGTCGCTCTTGCTCTTGGCGGCACCGAGCTCCCTGGCCGCCAACCCGGGAGAGCTAGTCGTTGCTGTTGAGGCGCTCGGCGACCACCTCGACCCGCACCGCGCTCCCGGCAACTCGGCTCACGTCCTCATGGCTATGTTCGACGGCATCACACGGCTCGACAAGGACGGCAACCTGGCGCCGTCACTCGCCTCGTCATGGGAGGCCATCTCAGACACGACCTGGGTCTTCAACCTCCAGGAGGGCGTGAAGTTTCACAACGGGGAAGACTTCAACGCCGACGTAGTCATCGCTAACCTCGAGCGCATGAGCGATCCCAACGAGCCCCGGGCCAGCTACTCGTTCGACGTGTTCGAGGGCTGGCGCAAGACGGGCGAGTACCAGTTTGAGATTTCGACCGTTGCGCCCGACCCACTCCTCCCGAACCGCATGAAGAACTTCTTCATTGCGCCCCCGAGCATGCTAGGCAACCCCAAGAGCGACGACTTCAACCGCCACCCAATCGGGACCGGGCCGTTCAAGTTCGTCGAGTGGATTGCCGACGACCGCGTGGTACTCGAGGCCAATGGGGACTACTACCTTGGGGCGCCAGAGGTGAAGAGGCTGGTCTTCCGCGCCATCCCCGAATCCTCGTCACGCGTCTCTGAACTCCTCACTGGCGGCGTCGACATCGTTACAGGCCTGCAGCCCGAGTTCATAGATCTCGTGAAGTCCAGCCCGAACGCTGGCGTCGTGACCCGCGTCAGCCCGATCAACGAAGTCATTATCCTCCGTACCGACGTGGAGAGCCCGCTGCAAGACGTCCGAGTGCGCCAGGCCATGAACTACGCCATCGACTTCGACACCATCATCAGCACGCTGCTGTCCGGCTACGCTCACCGCTACGCGACCGTGGTGCACCCGTTCGTCCTCGGGTTCAACCCTGACGTAAACCCGTACTCGTACGACCCCGAGAAGGCCAAGGAACTACTCGCCGAGGCGGGCTACGCCAACGGCTTTTCGATCGACTTCGACATCACGCCATCGGTAGGCGGCACCAACAACATCGAGGTCGCCCAGGCCGTCGTGGCCTACCTCGGCCAGGTTGGCATCACAGTCAACTTGCGCGTCAACGAGTACGGCGTGATGCGGACCCTGGTGTACGGCGAGCGTACGGCTGCGCCGATGATCCGCTGGCAATGGAAGACCTGGGACAACGACCCCGACGGCATCTTCTACGGCATGTTCCACTCGAAGGGAACGGGGACCTTCAACATGGACCCAGTTACAGACGAGATGGTCGTTGCCGCACGCTTCAACCTCGATCAGGAAGACCGGGCCCGCATCTACCGCGAGCTTCAGGAGCGGGTCAAGGAACAGGCGACCCACATCTTCATGTACTACACCGACGCCATCTATGGCATTGCCAACCGCGTGACGTGGGCTCCTCGCATCGACGAGCGCCTCTACTTCTACGAGGCGTCGCTCGCCGACTAGCGTTGGCTCTCTCTTCTGGCGCCCGCACCCCTCGCGGGCGCCAGAGGAGCCCGACGTGACCCGCATCCGATGCTGACGTACGCGCTCCGCCGCATTGGTCTGGCCATACCGACCCTGTTCGGTGTCCTGGTCACTGTCTTCTTGTTGCTCCGGTTTCTCGGCGATCCGGCCGTTATGCTCATCCCACCCGACACGGCCATCACACCCGAGCAACTACGCGAGATCAGACGCTCCATCGGGGTCGATGAGCCCCTCCCGGTGCAACTTTGGCTCTTCCTGACGAACGCCCTGCGCGGCGACTTCGGAGTCTCCTACTACGGTGGGCAAGACGCCATGGCGAACGTCGTCTCGCGTCTGGGGCCCACGCTCGAACTCTCTTTGGTGGCGCTCGGTTTCGCGATTGCGACGGGCGTGCCACTTGGTATTGCGGCGGCGCTGAGGCGCAACTCCGTGGTTGACATCGGCATAAGCGCGGTTTCCCTGATTGGCATGTCAATGCCCAACTTCTGGCTCGGGCTCATGCTGATCCTGATTTTCGGCGTGCAGCTGAAGTGGCTCCCGATATCTGGGCGTGGGGGGTTCATGAACATCCTCATGCCCGCACTGACGCTGGGCGCAAGCATGGTCGCCATCGTCCAGCGTCTCATCAGGACTGACGTGTTAGAGGCGCTCACACAGGACTTCGTGCGCACAGCCAGGGCCAAAGGCGCTAGCCCCCGCGCCGTCGTATGGCGCCACACGCTGAAGAACGCCCTCATCCCGACGGTCACCGTCCTGGGGCTACAGTTCGGCGCACTGCTTGGGGGGTCCATTGTCGTGGAGACGGTGTTCGCCTGGCCCGGGGTCGGGCGCCTTATGATCCAGTCGATATCAAACCGGGACTACCCCGTCGTACAGGCAGCGGTAGTGCTGTTCGCCGTCTTCTTCGTGGCCATCAATCTACTCGTTGACATCATCTACGGCTTCCTCGACCCGAGAATTCGCTATGACTAGGTCGCCATCTCTCTTGCGGGCTTTTCGCAACTTCGGCCGGAACAAGATGCTGACCATCGGGAGCATCCTTTTCATCGCACCGCTCGTCTGCGCACTATTCGCCCAGTGGATCGCTCCCCAGGACCCAGCCATCCAGGCCCTGATCATGCGCCTGAAGCCCCCTTCCTGGCTGGGCGGAGACCCTCGCTTCCTGCTTGGCACCGACGGACTCGGCCGGGACATCCTATCGCGGCTCATCTACGGCGCCCGAGTCTCGCTGATAGTCGGCCTCACGGTCGTCGCCATCGGCGGCACTCTCGGCACGCTAGTCGGGCTGGTGTCCGGCTACGTTGGCGGGTTGTTCGACGCCATCGTTATGCGCATCGTAGACGTGTTCCTGGCGTTCCCGTTCCTCGTGCTCGCGTTAGTAGTCATGGCGCTGACGGGCCCTGGCCTCATCAACGTCATCCTCGTCCTTGGCTTCACGAGTTGGGTGCCGTACGCGCGCGTGGCCAGGGCCAAGGTGCTGAGCCTCAAAGAGCGCGAGTTCGTCGAGGCGTCTCAGGCCCTAGCGGCCGGTTCCTGGCGAGTGATGCTGCGTCACGTTCTCCCTAACATCTTTTCATCGATCATCGTCATCGCGTCGTCTCGCGTTGCCACGGCAATCGTCGCGGAGGCCACGCTTTCGTTTCTCGGCCTAGGTGTTGGAACCGCAACCCCGTCGTGGGGCGCGAGCCTGGCCGATGGCCGTACGTATCTGCTCATTGCATGGTGGCCAGCTACTCTGCCCGGCCTCGCCATCATGCTAACCGTGCTTGCGATAAACCTCATTGGGGACGGCTTGCGTGACAGGCTCGATCCTCGGCTGAAGACGTAGGGAACCACAAGACAACTGCACCGAAGGAGTGAAGCGAGTGAAGCCAATAACCATTGCAGGTACGACCGTCCACCCTGGCGAGAGCAAGTTCGTGCGCATCCCGGTAGCACGCATGCCGCGGGGCGACACGTTGGAGCTCGTCGTCCGCGCAGTTGTAGGCCTGCAAGACGGGCCCGTTCTAGGGTTGGAGTCCGGCTCCCACGGCGACGAAGCCTTCGCAATTCAGACCATCCACGAGGTCATTGAGCACCTAGACGCCACCAAGCTTAAGGGCGCCGTACTTGGCATGCCAGTCTGCAACCCGGTGGCGTTCGAGACGTTCACGCGCCTGACCGGCATTGGCATGACAACCGACGCCGTGAACCTCAACATCGTCTTCCCAGGCTCCCCCACAGGCTCGCTCGTCTCGCAGATCGCGCACGCCATCGCCACCCACTTCCTTCCACACCTCGACGCCCTCGTAGACTTTCATAGCGGGGGGCTCGAGAGCGCTATTGACTACACTCTCGTAAAACAGAGCGGTGGGCCAGTCTCGCCGCGCATCCTCGAATTGTCGAAGGCGTTGGGCTCTGACTTCCTATCTATTACGCGGACCGACCCAAGCGGCGTGAGTTCCATTTCGGAGCTGGCTGAGTCCATGGGAATCCCAGCCGTGGTCACCATGCTAGGGGGCTCGGTCACGAGCAGCGACGTCGGAGTACTGCAGCGCTCCGTCGCGGGCGTGCAAAACGTCATGCGCACCCTCGGGATGCTGGACGGTGCCCCAACACCCAATCCTCGTCAGAGAGTAATAGGCGACCGCAAGCTCGTCAGACACCTGCAAGGCGGCATCTTCATCCCAGCTGTCGGGTTCGACAAGGTAGCCGCAGTGGTTCCAAAGGGCACGTTGGTCGGCTCCGTGCGCGATGCCAACACCTACGAGCTGCTTGAAGAGTACCGGGCCCCGTACCACGAGACCATCCTTATCATGATCCGCGGGGTGTTCGGCCGCGTGTTTGCCGGAGACTACGCGTTCATATTTGGGGATCAGTCAACCGCACAGGTCGTGTAACCGAGACGGAAGCGTTTTAATAGCGCTTGTCGGGGGAAGTCAAGCAACTTGTAGAAGCCCTGGATGTCGGTGAGCGTCACTGCGTCCAGGGCCGTATTCGTGGCAACGCTTAAGTCGGTCATGGCCATGCTGGCGTTCGAATGTGAGTGGACACTTGAGGGTGGTCGTTGATGGCGATTGTGTGTGGGATGCGCTTCTGTTACTGGGTAAGGAGCGCACTTCGAAGAGCCGTAAATGCACAATCGCTTCGCGTAAGCATCTTCTGGCTGCGGATACGCTGGGTATTCTTGATGCACAGTGTGCCTTCGCACGGCGACGTGGAACGGTGTCGAGTACGTGCTGCTCGGCCTTGACGAGCGCTGATGGCATTGGTCGCGTGAAGATCGTCCAGGCCTTCGGCCGAATAGTCGAGGTGTCAATGGACTCACCGCTCGCTCCATGCCACTTTTAGTGCCGCACGATGCCCTAAATCGCTCAGTAGGTGCAGCGTATGGCTGGGAGTGGTCATTGGAGTAAAGAGAGAGACGGGGGCTCCTTCTTGATTTGAACCTGACTCGGTCAGCATAGGCGCAGGCCACGGTCGACAGTTAGACAATTGGCCATTATGGATGTCTCTCGCACGTTTGAGTGCGGATACTCCGTTAGCGAGTGGGCCTTAAGTAGGCAGTGTTGGCCTCGGATCCGTCAGTGCTATTGTTGTAGTAGGGTTGGCGGTGCTTAGTAGACGTCATGAGTGGACTGGGCCGAAGTTGGTAGGGGCGCGGCTTCTCGGGTCCAGATAGGCTCTTGACTTACTAGCGGCTTCTTGAGGGACGGACCTTCGTGGAGGTCGCCGAGGAGTTCGATTGCTCGCTGAACTTCCTCTTCCGCCGGTCCGGGGCGCAGAGGGCGCGAGCTAGGTGTGGGCCGGTGAGGTCGCCCTTTTGCCTCTCCCCAGGCACGCTGATGTGCGCGCTGTATAGCGCGTGGTACGGCCGCGAGTACCGAAGATTGCTGATAACGCTCCCCTGCGGAGCGAGGCCGAGCGGCTCCTCACCGACCTGTGGTCGCCGCAGCAGATCAGCATGCACATTGAGGGGGCGTACCCTGATGATGAAGGTATCCGCATCAGCCACGAGTGCGTCTACCGGGCGCTGTTCGTGCAAGGGTTCCGCATGGAGCTGAGCACTTGTTTGCGTAGTGGCCGCGCCAGCTGGCGGTGACAGGGCCGCTACAGCACGCAAGGGCACATCCACGGAGCGTGGTGATGATTAGCGAGCGTCCCGCCGAGGTGGGCGACCACGCCGTGCCCGGACACTGAGTAATGGTCGGCAAGGAAGGTGAAGTCCGCCGTTGATACGCTGGCGGAGCGCAAGACGCGCTACCCGATACTGCTGCATCTCCTGTATGGCCGCACTGCGGCTCGAGTGAGCGACGCGCTTACTGAGCGCATCACTGAGTTGCACGAAACGTTACGGAGGTTGCTGACGCGGACGAGGGCAAGGAGATGAGCCAGCACGTTGCCTTCACGGTCGATACCGGCGTGCAGGTCTACTTCTGCGATCCGCACAGCCCCTGGCAGCGCGGCAGTAACGAGAACATCAACCGCCGACCCTGGAGCACCCTCGACTGGAAATCACTCGCAGAGGTTTACTCTGCCACTGTTGCGATGACCGATTTGGACCACCGGGATCTTTAGGCGATCCCCTGCCCCAGCAGCCACCGAGCGATTTAGGTGTTTCTTAACGCCCTCTGACCAAGTCCGTCCGCGTGCTCACCCGTACACAAGGTAAGCGCCCGCCGGCACGCGTCGTTCAAGCTCGCGGCATGCGCCGGGAGGGGGTTGCTGGCCGGGCGGCTGGTGCGGATACCAGATGCGGCAGGTGCCGGGCGGCGGGAAGTGTCCGGGCGGGATCTTGAAGTAGCGGCCGTCCACGTCCTGCACTTCGATGGCGCCTTTACGGCTGGCTGGCACGTGCACCGTTAGCAGTCCGCTGCTGGTGGGGGTGGCGGTCACCCGGACGGAGGCGCCCACGTCGACCGTGAGCGATGGTGCGCAGGCCGATAAGGCCACTGCGAGCAGTGCGGCGGCGATGAGCGCACCGCGACGCGCGCTGCGGGTTAGGAGACGCGGGGAGGGCCGCATGCTGGAGTTTAACCACGCCCAGTTGAGTGGCGGGTGAGCACGTAAACAAGCGACCGCTTGTCATGCCCCTGTTGAACAGTTGGCCTCACGAGGTTCGAGTCTGCAAGCAATATGAATCCGGACCTGCAGAAACGAGCCTCGTGAGAGAAGGCCCTTACCAAACCCAGCGCAGTTCAAAGGCCCTCCACGACGACCTGCGCCGCGCCCCAGCCCCACGGTCAGCGGTCCCTAGTTCATCGATTCCGTGTCGACCTAGGGCGACGACTGAGGAGAGTATGCGTCCGGCGTCGAGGCAAGTCCTCATTCCTTCATAGCCTGATGTCGGACCACTTGAGAGCGGGGATTGCCGCCGGAACGCATCTTCTCGTGTCGTTGGAAGACGAATGGCTGGTTGGCATGGCGGCTGAGGATCTCGGCTGGCTACCTGAAGTGCACCGCCGCGCAATCCTGCAGTTCGCGAGCAGGGGAGGCAAACCATCGGCCGAGGCTCAGGCCGTGCCCCGGCCGGGAGACACTCGTTCAGTTTCCACTAGGCTTTGCGCCACGCTGGTCAGGAACCTGGCGACGATGTATTGCGTCTGGGCGTTGACGACCGAACTGCCTTGGACGCTGCCTTGCGCGGCTACCTCCGGGTGGGTGGTTTTCCTGAAGCGCAAGGCGTGAGAGTCCGCGACCGGATGCAGTTGCGGATGGCGTATTGGTCCTGCGCGACGTCATCGAACGCCACGGTCCGCGACTTACGGTCGTACCTCGAGGACGCGTTTCCCGTGTACGGGCGCCAGGCGATTGCCGTCAGATTCGATCAGTGTGGCGCTCACGCGGTAGGGGCCCAGTGCCAGGGCGCGGTTGAGGGAGGTTGCCAGGGTGAGAGCTCCAGGCGTCGCTTGGCGATGCAGGGTATTGCGCTAGGGTCAGTCCATGCCCCTTCGGGGGACTGACGGCCCTGCCACCGTCTCCACCTGAAGGAGGCGGAGATCTTCCAGGCTGGCGGTACCGCCATCCTGTCCTGTGCGGGTACCACGCCCGACGAGCTGCTGCATGTCCCGCTCGTGCCGAGAGTGATCAGGGAGAGCTTTGGCCCGTGCCTACGTCTACTTGCGTGCGGCTGCCGCAATCCTCGCAGGCGCCGGCGAAGCCCTTAGGGGCTCGCTCCAGTCGGACCTTCTTACCGCACGAGGGGCAGTCGGCTTTGGCTGCTGTGTTCTTGCCGCAGGAGGCGCACGCGCAGGAAGTGCGCGACTCGCAGCATCTCGCGTTCGTTGAAGTTGCGTGGCGCCTCCGCGAACCTGCCCAGGTTGGGGCTCAGCAGACCGGTGGCCCTGTCATATCTGCTTGAACCCCCATCACGGCGCACTCTCCTCAGCCATGCTGTAATGCCCTGTTTTTCCTAAACACGCCAGACGCAACGTCCAAGGGGCGGGGCCCAGGAGGCAGGCAGATGACGAGGGTGCAGGCATGCGTGAGGCTCGGCAGTACGGTGCTCGTAATCGCGTCGGTCCTGCTATCCGGTTGCGGAGGCGGCGGCGCCGTGCCACCGCAGCGGGCCGCCAGCGTGGTCATCGCGCCGGGGGCGCTGCTCTTCACTGAGGCAGGCGAGTCCGCGGTCCTGGTCGCTACGGTCACGGACTCCACCGGGGCGCCACGCGACGAGAGCGTCACGTGGAGTTCCTCCGACCCTAGCGTGGTCGAGGTTGACCAGGACGGCAAGCTGACCACGCACGCCGAGCTCGGCAGCGCCACCATCACGGCCTCTGCGGGTGGCGTCGCCTCCTTCCCGGCGCTCGTCATCGTGGCGCAGCCCGCTACCGGGGCCGTGCTCCTCGCAGACGACCAGGTGCAGGGGCCGCCAACGCCGGTGGAGGGCACCGCGAACCCCATCCAGCAACGCGTGGTTGTGTCAGGAGCGGCGAACCTCGAGCCGGGCACGCTCATCATCGGCTCCCAGGCGCTGAGCATCGGCGGCAGGGTCGTGTCGGCAACGCCCACCGCCGGCGGCGTCGAGATCATCTACGCCCCGCTACCTCCACAAGACCTCTTCGAACGGCTCTCGATAAACGCCGACATCGACCTAGCCGCCGCACCCGTCGTGCCCGCAGAAGACGTTGCCGGCCAGTTGGTCGTGCGCAGCCACAGCGGGGGCACGACGACATTCGGCCCCGCCAACACCCTCCAGCCGGCCGCGCTAGGCATCGAGTGCGAGGGCCGGGCGACGTACGTGTCGATCTCGGGCCTCAACACCACCCTCGAGAACGGGCTGCGCTATCACCTGCACCTGCAGGATGGCGTGACCGACCCGCGACCGACCGAACTCTACGTGGACGGTAACCTCACCCAGAAGGTCTCTGGCGGCCTGAACGTCAAGGCCGGCTACTCCGGCACGTACACGTGCAAGAAGGTCTTCTTCCGCATCCCTATCCCTATCGCGGGCGTGGCGGCGCTCGTCGCGCGGCCGGTGGTGCCCGTAGGGGTGGCGGCGAGCGTGACCGGTTCGATCACGGCGGCGGCGCTCAGCGTCAACCTCGAAGCCAGCTCCGGCCTCGACCTCGAAGCCGGCTTCACTTATGACGAGGCGGGCGGCCTGACGCTGCTCCACGACGTCACGCCGAAGCCGGGCTCGCCCGACCTGACTTTCGACCTCGTGACGCCAGCCGGCTTCAGGGTCGGGGCCAGCGGTTTCGTGGGCTTGGCTTCCGGCGTCGAGTTACAGATCGCTGGGCTAGCGGACATCGACCTGGTGCAAGCGCAACTCGGCGCGCAGCAGAGCTTCGATCTGGCGAGCGCAGAGGCGCAGGCTGACAGCAGCGCCTACGCTTCTGCCTACGACCTGTCATTAGTCGCCAGCGTAGGGATAGGCGCTGACCTAGACAAGCTCCTGTCGTGGCTCGGCATCGGGGTTTCCGCGCAGGTGGCGCAGTTCCAGGAGACCTACCCGATCTCGAAGTCGCCGTCAGGGACCTTCACGGCGTCCGCTACCAATGCCGTGCCAGGCGACCAAGTGCACCTGCACGTGGCGCTCGACGCCGACCACCTCACCTACTTGGGGCATTACAACGTCGGCAAGGTCCTGATCTACATGTCACAGGGGTCCGACGAGCCCACCCTCTTCCGCACCATTCCCCTAAGCGCCTCCAACCAATCCGACTTCGACACCGTGTGGGACACCACCGGACTGGCAGGAGGCGAGTACCGCTTCCAGGCGTTCGTCGTCGATGACCTCCTCGCCAAGGTGGTCGAGGTGCCGCTCGAGGTGACTGCCAACTCCACGGCGATCGTGAACCTGGCCGGCGTGTGCGTGGCAGGGCTGGGCTTGTCGCTGGAACCAATGGCCGCCTGCACGGGCGGCACCAGCTACGACTACAGTCAGCCGGATACCGTCAACGGCATCGCCTGGGACGTGCACACCACGGGCGCTGGCCTCACCTGGGTGCAGGACCCGCAGAACCCGCAACAGTTCAACCTGACCGGCGCAACGGTGTCGTGGACGGACCAAGCCGACTACACGGCCGGCTGCTCGATAACCAGCTCGGGCGACAACCTACGGGTCGTGAACACCGACCCCAACTTGGGCACCTACGTGAGCGGGCTGCTGGTCCTCTCCCCGGACGGCACCTACTACGGCTCGGGTTACGTGTACGTTACCGGCGGCGCCGACGACGGCTGCATGGGCGGCAAGAAGGACGAGAACGTGCCCCTGTTCCAGACCGGCAACCCGTCGCCCACGGTGGCCAGCGATGGGGCCGGCGGCAGCCTACTGGCCGGAAGTGCCGCTTTCACCTCCGACGTCGGCGGCAGCGGGACCTCGAGCTGGGACTTCCGGTTCCCGGACCTGGCGCCGTGAAGGCGGTCGGCTAGCCGCGCTCTCACGGCGCATGGCAGTGCGCGCCAGCTGCGAGATGACGGCCCCGAGGGGCCGCCGCTCGCGTCGGCGAGTCCGTGGCGTCGTCGGCAATGGACAGAGTGGTGCGGGTGGGCATCGTGCATCAAGCGTCAAGCACAAGAAGCCTGACGTCAACCGCTTGCGAGCTGCAACCGAGGTGGTCGCTCGCATGACGCGTTAGGGCAGCAGATGCGCTGACCCGCAACGGGTGCATGCGGGGGGGTGCTGGCAAGTGGGTGGGGTCCGGGCCCACTCCTACCCAAACTCCCGCGAATCGAGCAGCTTAGCGCCCGTTGCCTGGAAGGCAAGCGTGTTGCGGGGGACGACAGCCCTGGACCCTGTTCTTAGATTGGCTTTCCTTGGTTCCTGGGTGTTATCGCGCCCCCAGCGGTGAGGAGCGAGCCGCCCAGTCAGCAGGGGGCGGCGATGACAATGCGGCAACAGGCTGGTTCTGGTGGTATGCGTGAACGCGCGTGAGCTATTCGAGGCTGGAGTGCCGCCGGTCGTGGTTGTGATGCTCAATGTATGCTCCGTTGCCGTTCCTGGTGACGCGCTGGTCGTCGTAGGCGTGCAGGTAGACGTGCTCGTGATTGACACTCCACGAGAAGCGCTCGATGAACACGTTGTCCCGCCACGGGCCCTTGCCGTCCATGCTGTTCGATAACCGTCAGGCGAGCAGCGGGCGGCTGTACGCGTCGATGACGCCGACCAGGTAGGCGAAGCCCCGCGCCATCGGGATGTAGGTGATGTCGGCGGCCAACACCTGGTTCGGGCGGTCGATCTTCAGCCCGTCCACCAGGTATGGGTAGATCTTGTGGCCCACGCCAGCTCCGCGCTTGCTGGTCTTAGGTTTCGGGTAGATGGGGTTCAGGTTCATCACGCGCATCTGGCGCAGCACGCGCTTGCGGTTCACCGTAAAGCCCTTGCCCTGCAGTTCTTCCACGAAGCGGCGGCTGCCGAGGAACGGCCTGAGCAGGTGGATGTCGTCCATGGCGCGCATCACCGCCAGGTCCTCGGCTGGCACCGCCACCGGCTGGTAGTAGACGCTTGCGCAGTTCACCTTAAGCAGCTCGCATTGCTTCGTTACCGGCATCTCGCTCTCCTCGTCGATCAAGGCCTTTCGTTCTTTTGGGGTCAGCGCTTCAGTGCTCAGAACAAGCAATCGCGCTCCATCGTAAGCTCACCGGTCTTCGCCAACAACTCCTTGGTGTCAGCCTCGCTGACGCGGTTACGCTCCGCCGCGGGCGTGAACAAGCCCGAGGCGCCCTCCAAGGGCTGCGCCTTCTAGGCGCCGATCTGGTTGGCATGCACCCCGTACTCGCGCGACAACTCCGCGATGGTCTTCTCCTCGCGCGCCGCCTCAGAAGCGATCTGGGCCTTGGACTGGGGTGAATGGTTCCGACGCTTTCTCTGCATGCCGAACCCTTTCCGGGAAGCTTACCGCTTCCCACCTAAGGGGCCCGCCGAGATTCCGGGGTTCACCGCTCGTGGTGGATGCGGTGGAACGTTTCTTCTGCCGCACGCGGGCCTGGTACCCGGTCCATCAATGTGTTGACGGCCCGAGCAACATCCGCCTCCGGGAAGACGCTTCGCCACAACTGCTGGAGCACTCCAGCGTCGACATCCTTATGACCCCGAGGGAAGCTCATGATGGGTGTCTCAAAGCTGAGGAGCCCAGTAGCAATTCCGGCTGCGGCGAACGCCTGAATGGCGTGGTTGGGAGCGATCGCCGAGTTGGGCTGGAGGATTCCGGATAAGTGGGCGCACTCGGCCTCGATGCAATCCGGGCCGTCGCCAATCAAGGTCTTGCGGGTCTTGTCGAGCAACGTGCCAGCTCCTGCCGTGACCTCAGCGACCTTCGCGACTACTGCCTACTTGAGAACCCTGCGAGAAGAGTCGGCTGGCCGCTTTACGCGGGTCTCGTCAACTTGAGCGTCATCGTGCGAGTCGAGACTCGATCGGTCGTTGCGCATGGGTCGGGAGCCCCCTTCTGTGGGTGAACAGGGCCTGTGCGCAAGAGCTACTTATAGGGAGGGAGACTGGAAGGTTCTAGGAGAATCCAGCGGCATGTCCCGGGGTGAAGGTCAATCGGCTCCGACCGAGGGGAAAGTGAACTGTATGCCGGAATCGCTCCAGGTCAGGGTCACGCCTTTCGCGTGGCGATGGAACTCAACACCCCAGGTGCCGTACGAGTAGGTGCCGGCCGCGGTTGAGTCGATGGCGACGGTGGCGGTCGGGTCGCACCCCTCCTTGAGGGTGATGTTTTCTCCAGTGTCGTCGTCCAATCTGACCGTGCCGGAAATCGGGAAGTAGGTGACCGAGATGCGGCCGATGCTGACCTCCACCTTGGTGCGTGGCCGGATGGCTTCTTCCGCGTGTTCACTGGCCGGGGCAGGCGGTTGGGCGCTGGCTGGTCTCTTGCCACTTCCGATCTTGTCGGTGATTGTTGGTTCCATCAGCTTTCCAACTATGTCGCCCGTGCCAGTCTGCCGGCCAACGAGCCGAGCGAGGTCTGCCTCAGGAGTGCCGGGCTCCGTTGGTTGGGGTCGTTTGGGGTGGCTCCCGTGTCTCGTACCCCCCTCATTTGCCATCGGGTGGGGGTGGTCAACTGGAGATTTGGTGGTCTGGTTCGCCTCAGCACCGGGTGTGGTTGGGCTGATCCTAGTGTCCCCGGATGACGAAGCGATGGGGGCACGGTGGCGGACTTCCTGGCCAGCGGAGACGTCCCCCCTCGCGGCTGCCTCGACCGGTGCCTCCACCTGATCCCGACCGAGTGCCGCCATGGACCCTAAAGCCTTGAGAACCGGATAGGGGGCGAGACGGACATCGCTCGCCAGGTCGATCTCACGGCGACGCTGCCGTGCTTGCTTACGGTGCTCTCCCGCGTTCTTCGCCCTACCCTGCTCTTCGCTCTCGCGAGCCTGGCGCTCCCGGATGGCAATCCATCGTTCGATGGCGGCGCGCCTGCTAGCGTTAGTTGCGTCTTCGCGAGCGGCGAGCTGCTCGTAGAAGGTGAGCGCGTCGCCGTAGCTGCCGATGCGCTCCGCGATGGCTCCAAGCTCTGCGACGTCCAGCTCACTCGCCTGCGCGCTGTTGGCCTCGGCAAGTATTCCCTTGAGGGAACCGAACAGCGACTTGAGCTTGTTGCGCGGCTGTTGGGCCAGCGTCTCGCTGCGGGCAATGAAGCCCAGTAATCGTGGGAGCCACGTCTTCCGGTTCGCCCGGAGGTAATCGGTGGTGGCCTTCCGAGTCCTGTGTGCCGCCTGGTTCGACTCCTTCTTAGCGATCAGCTCGTTGCGCGAGACAAGGCCCTCAATGCGCGCCAATTCGGCCTCCTCCACCACTCGTAGGAGCAGGTGGTCCAGGAGGTCGGGGGTCAAGGGGTTCGGGGCTGGTAGTCCCGCCAGCTGCGCAAAGGACCAAACGAGGGAGAGAGTGCGGGTGATGTACGGAAGGACGCTGGCTACATCGTCGTAGCTGCCTGTCGTGATGCTGGCTTCCAGCACGCGCTCTAGGTCGGGCTGTTCCAGCTTTACACCCGGGTTGGCGCGGTATGTCTTCAACAGAATGGTGAACTCGTTCAGTTCTGCGAGCGTCCGTAGGGAGGCGGGGTAGGGCTGTTCAAGGGCCAGGAGTTGGCGATGTTGTTTCGAGAAGTCGTATGAGCCGAACGACGTCCCGGCGCTGTTCCACAGCCCTAGGGCGTCCTCGTCGTTTCCGTTCATGAACTGCAGGTATCCCCACACCGCCAATGGGATGTTAGCGTCCACCGATTGGAGGCGCCCGAGTACCCTCACCAGTGCGGCCGCAACCCCGCCTGCCTCTCCCCGCTCCATCTCGTTGAGGTGAGCGACCATGGCGAGGGCGACGTCGGCGATTCGTTCACCCCAAGCGAGCTCAGTTAGCACCCTCGTTTGCATGTCGGCGTCTCGTTCGGCGGCCTCCGCGATTGCGGTAAGCAACGCAAGGCCTTCGGCGCGCGACGGGCCTGGCCCATCCACCATTCGGGCGAGCCGGACTTCCAGGCCGTTCCCCAGGTCGTGACTCTCCATGGCCTCGCGCATAAGGTTGAGGTCGTTGGCCTGCCAGATGACCCTAGTCGCTCTCTCTGTCTGGCCTAGCTCCAGGTAGGTGCGGGCGGCCTTTTCGGTGGCACCCTCCATCTCGAATGCTGCAGCGCGGCACTCCTTGGCCTTCAGGGCTGACCCTGCTGCCTCGAACTGTAGTGCTGCCTGTCTGAGCAGGTAAGGGTCCCGATTGTTGAAGCCCTCGTTGCGAAGCTTATCGGCGACCTCTCCCTGGTCTTCGCGCTCACCCTGCCAGGCTTCCGGTAACCCTTGCTGCAGGATGCCGAGCTTGCCCTGCCACGCCCTGGCATTCTTTAATCGTTGCGTGAATTCCTGCAGTTTCGCGTCGGACCTAGCGAAGTCCCAGAAGCGAGTCAGGCTGTCCGCAGAATCGATCACGAAGAGCCGCCGCTTCGGGCGGCTGGCGGCCACGTATAGGCGGTTGATGAAGTACTCGAAGGGGAGAGCCTCCTCGGGGGTCATCTCCTCGGGGTTATCAATTAACGTCATCAAGCTAGCCGGAGCAGCGGCGCCGAATCCGTAGAGCGCCACACGCCTAAACTCGAGACCCTTGGCGCGCATAGGCGACAGCACGTTCATCGGCGTGTCGTGCTCGTCCTTCTCGACGACCTTGCTTAGCAGCGGGTCACTCTTGACGAAGGCCGCCTCCTCGCCTTCGTCCACCGGGACTATAATCGTCAGCTCCGTTTGTCGCCTGAGCTGCTCGGCAACGGACTCATCGGCACGGTCGTACCAGAGCGGGTTCTGCGCCGCCTCGCCGTTGCTCCAGGCGGACTGGGGGGCAAGCGTGACGTCAAGCAGGCGTGACCTCATCGCTTGTAAGGTGTTGCTGAACTTCACGATGGGCCAGGTGCTCCGGTAGTTGTACTCCAACTCCCGGTAGTTGATCTGGCGACTGCTCCCGTCATCGGGGTTACTGTTGTCAAGCAGTTTGGTGGTGTAGTTCGCCTTGATGGCGTCCCAGCTGAAGCCAGTCGGGTTCAGGGTCTGGAAGGGGTCGCCAGCGAACACGAACGGCACCCTTTGGCTGAGGTAGCCGTGTAGGCTGCGGTCGGAGAATATTGAGAGGCGGTAAAGTACCTCGAGTTCAAGAGGCGTGAAGTCTTGGGCCTCGTCGCAGAAGATTGCAGGGAAGCGCGGTTGTATGCCCTCCTCGAGTAGCGCGTGGGCGAGGTCCTGATCATCCCAGTAGCCTTCCTCGCCTAGGAGCCTGTACCACGACTCGTAGACGCGCGAGTAAACCCTCTCGTACGTTTCAAGCGTGACCGTCCGGCGTTTCTGCGGCAGGCTGGCGTAGTCCTCGGGTTCCAATGGCTCCCCGGGTTCGAGGCTCATCCCTTTTATGTAGGTTCGGATTACGTGCCAGGAGAGGTCGGGGCCGAACTCTTTTTGATCTCTTAGCGACGCAGTCTTGCCAAACTTCTCGTGCCACAAGGCCTTGAACCGAGCGTAGGTGACCTTGTGTTCGGCGTCATCCCGGAACCGCGTCTGTTTCAGGCCGGCTGGTAGTAGGTCGTAGAGGAAGCGGTGAAGCTGATGGAAGGAGTTGTCCAGAACCTTCTGATCCCGATTGAGATCGGGTCGCGCTCCGCCGACAACCATGCCGTGCGCGCCGTGGTGCAGAAGGCTGCCGACCACCTTTCGCGCCCGTTCGAGCAGCTCACTGTTGTAGGTGAAGTAGGCAGGCGGTTCGAACGCCCGGTCACTCATGGAGAGGTAACTGGCGAGGTAGTCGCTGAAGAGGTACTGCAAGATGGTGCTTTTACCACTTCCTGCGCGACCGTTGATGAACAGGGGGAAGCCACGAACATCGTCGACAGAGGACTGCGAGTTGGCGTCCGCACTGAAGAGAACCTCGGTCTCCTCGAACGAAAGCGCCAAGTTAGCTTCGCTGTCGGCCTGAATCTCGAACCACGCATCCTCGTCCGCTAGTACGAGCTGCGGGTAGGCGCGGCGAGAGACGCGCCCAATCTCGTCCAACTCAGGGTTTGCGGAGTCCGCGAGGGCGCCGTATCGCTCCTGCAGCTTCGCCGGTATCGGTTCGGACCTCGGCGTTACACCGATGAGCAGCAGCCGTCGCCGCTCAGCGAAGTTCCGGTAAACGATCTGGCGGCTACCCATCGCCAAGCTACGTAAACCCGGCTCATCGTCGTCGGACTGTGCGATCTCCAATACTGCACGGTGGAAATCACTCAGCCTGGGAGAGATCTCCTGGCTCTTGACGGCCTCGACCCACTCGTGCGTCTCGCTGACAATGACGTCGCCCGTGTAGGCATCCTGGAAGCTGTGCGCTCGAAAAAGGAACGCTAGCTCTTCGTTCGTCGGCTCCCGCAATTCTTGTACCTGAACCTCGCTGCGGGCCTTCTCCACAAAGGCGTTCAGGTCGATGGAGTTTATCAGGGGCTTCAACTTTAAGTCGCGGTAACGGTCGCGGTCATCGAGGAAATCCCGGTAGTCCGAGCTTTCGCGCGATACGACCCGTAAGAAGGTAATCACGGTGTCCTCGCCTACCGCGTGGCGTGAGGCCAACAAGCGCCGACCTTTCGACTTCTTGCGTATGTACGGTGGCGGGAAGTCGTGGAACCCTACAACGCGTTGCGCCTCAAGAAGTTGCGCCTTAGCCTTCGCCATGGTGGCCTCGAAACCGAGCGACTGGGCGTCTTCCTTGCACCTGTCGGTGATATAGACGTATAGCGCCATCGTTGTCCCCCTTCACTTGGCCGGATGTAGCCCGCCCTTTGCTGCGACTTCTCTGACTATCAATCCCACGTGCGACGGGTAATGTCGTGCCCAAACCGATAGGCCGGAGAGGCTGGAACGGTATGGGTGCCTCTGGCATGGGCTCGGTGATCGAGGTAATGCCTTTTGCCAACGGGCCTCATGCGTGCCAAAATCGAGCGAGCACCAGCCTAAGATTCAGGAGAGCTTAACGCTTTGGCGATGACGAGATTATGAATGGGACCGACTGATCTCGGACGCGCTTGCTCATGCTGTTACGCGCGGCGATTCACGCGGAGCGCGTGATGCCGAGAAGGAGTCTGTCCCAGGAATCGGTGGCACAGGAACCGCGTCACGACCCACCCTCAGCCCCCACTCCACAAACAAACACTCACCACACCCCTACCGCCGGCCCCCACGCCAACACCGGATCGTACACACTCTGACAAACCGCGCCACGAGCGTGATAAATGCTGTGGCCGCCGGCCACGTCCCCAGACGGCGCAGCGCACGAGCCGCCATCCCACCAAACCGAACCAATCGAGGACCGCGAGGAGTAAGAGCGCGCCGCCTTCGAGCAGCCGTTGAAAGTAGAAGGAGTGAGGGTGGTCGAGCGGGTCGGCCACGTAGCGAGGTGGTCCACCACCGCGAAGCAATAACTGAGAAGAGGTCTCTGGGCTGCGAGTTCAAGGCTGAAGCACCAAATACTTATGCGGCCGCCGGACGCGGCGATTGGGTCACGCAGCCCCGGCATGCGCGGGGCTAGCGGCCCAAGGTACGCGTGGAAGCCAACGGAGGGTCCAGGTTGGTAGAGGCGGTGGCCAAGGTTCCCCTTGTTTACCTGCAAAGCGTCGATCACGCCGTAGGTCCCGGGCGCCCTTGAGTCCGCAGCGATCGTGATGGTCAGTTCCGAGGTGCCTGCGGGAAGGGGCGGGAGCGCGGCATTGAAGCACTGCCACGTGCCACCGCCAGCAGGGCGTGACCGTTCAGGCGCCGCTTCCAGAATCGGCAGTCGGCAACGCCCTCCAGCGGTGCTTTCGTCGCCCGTTGTCCAGGCCTCCCGCCCGCCGCGGGCGAGGAAGGCGCTGCTCTCGTCCGGGTGTCGACCCTCAAGAACGTTCCGCTGATCCCGGAAGCGGCAAGCATTGCGATGAGGCAAACGACGTACGCCTGGTCTTTGTTCACCCGGACTGCTTCGCCGCTTCTAAGCAAAACCTGCCAGCCTGGGAAGGAGTGGGATTGCCGTGCTGCCCACGTACCGTCCGTGGGGTCAACAGAGGGCGCCAGCACTGCCGCAGTAGAGGAAACGCGCTCGGAACCCCCGCCGAATTTCCACGGGCACGTGCCAGCCTCGAAGCCTGAGTTCAGCACGAGGTTGCCGGTGATCGCGGCTGGAAGTGTCGCCACGACCAGGAGGCCGAGGCTGGCTGCGGCTACCGCAACACCAACGCTGGTTAGCCAGCCACCAAGGCGCCCCCAGGCCGCGGCCCCAGCGAACGGGAGCAAAACCACTGCACCGGCGCCTAGGCCAAGTAAGCCGCAGCAGCCGGGTCGACCAACTGCGGCCAGCAGACCTCCGACGGCCACGCTGAGCATCCCGAACACGCCAGCGGTGAACAGCGCCGCCGCGATGTTCGGGCGGTAGGTAAACCCCACGGCTTGGCCGCCACCTCTCGCCTGGTAGGCGGCAAGCGCCGCGCTGCCAAGCAGGCCGAGAGCCGCGCCCGAAGCCGCTCAAGGGGTGTCGGCGGATGCGAAGCGCGTGTAAAGGAAATACTAGCCCACGCCCAACAGCAGGAACGCGCCCGCACCGGACAGGGCATAGAGTTTCCAATCAGAAGCCAGTGCTGAGGGGATCGCTGCCGCCACCACCCTCAGGCCGGCGGCGGGCCACCGCCAAGCCCGGACCGGTCTGGCAAGCACTACACTTTGAAGAGCACCGCTCCAGCGGCCGCAGCAAGCGGATAGACAAGCAAGCCGCTAGCTAGGGCGAGCATTGAGAGAGTGCGGAGCTGCTTCATGGCCTGGTGGTCCGCTTACCGTTCGGCATGAGGACGAGGCCTTGTTGCACCTAGTTCCCGCTTGCACCGAGAAGGTCAGAGTTCCTGGTCAGTTTGCGCCAGCGGCAGGAGCCAACCGGAAATCGAGCGCCTCAAGCTACAAGCTGCAATCTTCTGGCGGTTGACTCTTGTCGTTGAGGAATGCGACGCCAATCCAACCGGCTGTGGGTACCGTGAGAGTCGACGCTACCCGGTCCGTGCCTTCGCCTTCCCAGAGGTTGCTTTGCGGTCCGCCCACAACCATATACGTCCCTAGACCTTCGACGCGGCTGCCCCGAGCCACGACCGTTAGCTCGCCGGAACTGCAAGCGAAAACTCGGACAAAATCAGTTCATGCAACAAGTAATGCACGCGCACGATCCCATACGGTTCCGTCCAGGCGCATGGGATTAAAACCAACGCAGCGATTGGTGGTTGTTGAAACGCGGAAGGTCGCATAGGTCAACTCCGATTGGGTTGGAATCCCACTTTGGCCTTGCCCAGCCTGGAATGGGCGGCAACCGCCGCCAACATTATGCCTGCGCAAATCGCCAGCGTTAGCATGAGGCTCCTAGGGAGCATTGACGGCCCAACCATAACGCCCCACGAAAACTCTCGCCCCGGAAGCTGCGTTTCGAATGATGAGTAGTTCTACCTGGTGGTTGCCGGAACTATCTGGGTGAGCCTTCCCAAGTAGTCCCACGAGTCGCCCGGGCCTGCGATTGTTCCTAGACTGAAGTTCCGCTTGGTGGGCGTGTAGTTCCCCCGTCTTGCACGCGAATTGCTGGCTTCTCGGGGTGCGGGCTTCTGTCTACAAGGTGATGTTCTTCAGCAGGTCGAGCGCCTTCTGCTGGGTGGGGCAGGGGTGCCGTCATCCAGCGTGTTCGTCTGCGCTTTCCTGGTGGCGGCGGCCGACCTCTCAGCGGGCGCCACGGGATCACGCTCATGGGTGGCTTCTTCGCCTTTGAACGTGACGCTTGCCCAGGCGCGCTCCACCTTGCTCAGGTCCTTGTACGCCCTCACCGCCTCCGCCGCCACACCATCGCGGTCCACCTCGAAAGCGAATGCGTTGTCTTCGATGGTGGGCTTGAAGTGCTTGGCCATGCGGTACTTAGCGAACTCCTCACCGACCCTGAGGCCAATCTTCACCTTGCCCTGCAGGCGGCCAAGCACCGGGTTGCGGAAGGTGATGAGGCGCTCGCCGGGATAGTCGGCGTGCGTCACCTCCGCCAGGTTCTCCTCGTCGAACAGGCTCGGCTGGATAGCGCCGTCCACCACCAGCTTCTTCAAGGACTGGCTCTTCAGGGCAGTGACCCAATCCACGCCGGTTTCCTTCAGGACCTCAAGGTGCTTGGCCGTGATCATGCCGCGGTCGCCCACCAGCCTGAACGACGCAAGCCCGAATCGCTGCCTGTGCTTCACCACCTGCGGCAGTAGCGTGCTGGCGTCACCCGCGTTAGCCGGGAATACCGATAAGGCGACGGGCCGGCTGGCATCGTCGGTCAGAAGTCCGAAACTGATCTGCTTGCTCCCCCGCTACTTATCCCAGTCGTAACCGAGCTTAGCCAGCCAGCACTCTCCGGCCTCTTTGTGCGTCGAGCTCAGGTCAAACATCACCCGCACGCCCCCTCCCAGGTGCCTGGCCACCAGCTTCCCCTCGATGCGCTCCTGCCGCGCCACCGGCCAGTCCACGGCGTTATGCACGGCATGCTCATCAGCGCCTAGCACCGAAGGCTCGGCCGCCAGCATGGTGCCACGCGACGCCCTGGTCGTCGCCAACTTGCTCTTCGGGTTCAGCACCCGGAACGCTAGCAAAGCGCTGATCAGCGAACGCTCCTTCGAAGGAGTCGACGGCAGCAAGCCCTAAGCCCTTCATTGCCAGCAGCACCGCCTTCACGTGCCCGTGCGGCAGTGAGCGCGTGATCTCGAAAGCGTCGCCTGGCGCTATCAGCGTTTCGCCCTTTAGCACCCGCCGTAAGTCCAGCGCCTGCTCCTCGCTGATCACGCCCGTCAGGTTCGCTATGGTCCGCTTACGCACCGGGCCATCCTCCCGCCACGTCTCGCGCAGAAGGATCGCCGCCCGAGACGTGCGATTGGGGACCATGTCAGCGTGCATGGGCCACAATCCCGCGCAGCACGCGAACAGCGCTCGCAGCGCACGTTACATGGGTACAGAGAACACACGAAGTGACAATTACGACCACCCGCACCATCGCCAGGGACGCGAGAACGAACGGGTTAGGTTGCAGCCATTGCCTGGAACTTCAGTCTAGAGGTCTGGATTCAGCCCGATAATGTCGGGCCTATCCCAAACCGTTAGGCCGCACAAGTTGACCGCCATCGCTCGCGCTCGTGCCCCAATGAACGATGTCATGGCGGGTCCAGGTGCCAGCGCTCTTGCGCCTTGAGAGAAGCCAGCTTCAACGCAATCCGCTTGTTCACGAATCGCCCGGCCTACGGTCCCACTGTGCCGCTCAACAAGTATTCAACGCGCACAGCTAAGGCCCAAACTCCGGTGCTAGCATCCGCCTCTCCACGGTCGCCACCAGGGGGTGGGCAGGGCCATCGCTCGGGAGGAAGTGCGCGGTTAACTAGTACCGGACCGAGTCCCGCCACGCCTGCCCGTGAACCTTCCGGAGGTGAGCATGACTACCGTAGCTATGCGACAAGCCTCAGACAACTGGGTGCAGCCGGAGTACTCCGGAGCGGCGACGGCCCCGGACGACGCTATCGTCATCACGGGACTTACGAAGTCCTTCAAGAAGGTGCGGGTTCTCGAGGGCATCGACATCACGGTCAAGCGCGGCAAGATGCTCGCCCTGCTGGGGCCGA
>Ga0209916_1000900_pt1 | contig 35104 bp, 46 predicted proteins | sample ThiBio_1000_plan_FD_183956 | JGI IMG/M metagenome (GOLD analysis project Ga0209916, IMG submission 183956) | Wastewater bioreactor microbial communities from Cape Town, South Africa - Thiocy_solids_2 (SPAdes) | ecosystem: Engineered > Bioreactor > Thiocyanate-remediating > Anaerobic-Aerobic ... | reverse complement strand
GGAGCCGGAGCCGGAGCCGGAGCCGGAGCCGGAGCCGGAGCCGTCGCCGGAGCCGGAGCCGGAGCCGTAGCCGTAGCCGGAGCCCGAGCCGTAGCCGGAGCCGTAGCCGCAGCCGTCGCCGTAGCCGGAGCCGTCGCCGTAGCCGGAGCCGGAGCCGGAGCCGGAGCCGGAGCCGGAGCCGGAGCCCGAGCCGGAGCCGCAGCCGGAGCCGTAGCCGGCGGTCACGACCGCCATGGCTTCACCTCCGCGATCGACGCCTTGGCCTTCGCGGTGGCCGGCATCACCTCGATGACGTCGAGGATCGCGTGGCCGTCCACCGGCGGCGGGAACTTGCACTGGTCCGGCCTCGACACGCCCTCGACCGCGAGTTGCGACAGGCTCGCCGCGCCCGACCAGAACCACAGCCGGATGCTGTGGTCGAGGACAATCGTCCGACCATCCATCGCCGCCAGAACCCCGACGAACGCCCCTGAGTTCTCGCCCCGAACCACCACGTAGTCGCCTTGCTTCGGACCCGCCATGCTTGAGCCTCCATCAACTCGTTTTGATTGGTTCCGTCACCATGCTCCAGGCTCGCCGCTCAGGACGTCGCTTGGTCGACGCTCGCCACGAACGTCGCGAGGTCGCCGCCGTCCATCGCGTCGAGGTTTTCCAGAACCCGCCGCGCGCCGGCGGCGAGGTCGAGCCCGAGGTCGACGGCCGCCTGGACGACCAGGAAGACCGTGATCGCCAGGTCGTCCTCGATCTCGACCGCCGGTTCGCCCTCGCGGATCAACGACCGGCACACCGCGACGTGGTCCGCCGCCGCCGCCAGGTCGCGCATCGCCAGGTGGTGGCCGGAACGACCGGGGCGGCGGTCGTTCTCGCCGGTCAGCCGCGTCGCCAGGATCCGCAGGCCGGCGGCCACCGCGTCATGCGCCAGGCTTCGGTCGACGACGCCGGCGCCGGCGTCGTCATCGCCCCGGACGTACAGCCTCAGACGCGCGCCTTCGTCCGCGACCGAAGGCTCGAACGAGGGCGGCGCGGCGTCGGGATCGGGCGAGCGGCCGTACCAAGCCCAGGCCACGATCGCCGCCGCCTCGCCCTCCTTTAGGCCCGACTCGACCCCCGCCGCGACGAGCTCGCGGTAGGCGTTGACGCCGTCGACCCCGCCCTCGCCGACCAGCGCGTAGACCTTCCGCGCCGAGTCGCCCAGCTGCTCCTCGCGGAACGTCGGCGGGGCCGACTTGACCCTCCCGATCTCCTCCCGCGCTCGGTCCGCCGCCGCCTTGTGCTCAACGCCCTTGGGCATCTCTGACGTCCTCCGTCTTGTTCCGTCCCCGCCGGGCGAACCGCGCCCGGCACCAGTCGCCGTCCGGGTCCGCCCCGCGCCTCCGCGGCGCGGTCGCGATCGGCCGAAACGCCTCCGCCGCGGGGACCGACCCCGCCGGCTCCGTCCCGGCCCTGGCGAACTCCGCCAGGGCGTCCTCCGTCGTGTACCACCGCCTCCCCAGCCGCCAGCACTCCAGCGGCCGGTCATCCCGCAACCGCCAGTCGTGGACCGTCGTGGCCGCCACCCCCAGCCGCCTCGCGACCGTCGATAAGGGCATCAGGTCCTCCAGTGGCGGCAGATAAGACACTTCCAAACCTCTCTTCCGGCATGGACGTCAAAACGTGTTTTTACGTCCTAGTCTTACAGCGTCAGGCCGTCGTTCTTCTCCACCCCGTCCGTCGCCCGCTTGATCGCCCGGACGGCGAAGCGGGCGATCGGGATCCCCGTCTCCTCGCGGAGCCGATCCAGCCGCCCGTAAAGGTCCGGCGGCAACGGCACACTGATGTACACCGGGTCCGGCCGCTTCGGCCGGGCGCGTACCTTCGTCGTTCGACTCATAAGTCGTGCTCCTACTCGGTACAATGTGGCTACACGCGGATTACGGTTAATCCGCATGACAACCCAAGGTTATCTGCAAAGCGTATCAAAGTCAATCCGGTTGACCGAATCACCTTCGGCGGCGCGTAATCGGCGGGAATCGAAATGACTAGGCCGGAAGAAGATGCGGCGAAGTTGCGGCGAAGAAAAAATCCGCCGTCGGACGTATGCGTCGCGAAGCTCAATCTGGCGATGGCGGCTCGGGGGGCAAACCAAGCCACGCTTGGGGCTCAAGCCGAAATCCCACAAAGCGCCATCAGTGAAATCCTCGGCCAACAGCGCAGCTTGTATGCGGCGCACGCGGCGGCGATGGCGCGAGCCCTGCGCGTCTCGCTCGACTGGTTGCTGGACGACGACCAGCCGCCGGCCTGGCCGCCGCCGGAGGGTCCGACGATCCGCCCGGACCATGTGCTAGCGCGAGTCGCGGATGCCCTGGACCTGAGTCGCGCCGAGGCCGCGGCGATCCTCTCGCCGTCGAGCGGGACGTCCCCTCTGGGCGATAAGGCCGGGCCAGTGGTGGCGGAGGGAGGACCGACGGGACCGCCCAGGCCGAAGGGGGGCAGGCCGCGCAAGTCGCGCTGATCGCCCAGGATTATGCAATATAACCTTGGCGCGACTTCATTAAATAACGTCATCGCGAACTCGCCGATCGGCGCTTCGACGACAAGTGCAGACCTTGGTAAAGTGGTATTCTGACCTGGTAAGTCGTTGCGAAAACAAGGGTTACTCAGAACACCAGTCAGAATACCGGGGCGACGGGCCCTGGTATTCTGAGGGGTGGAGTCAGAATACCAGGCCGGTCAGAATACCAAGGGGCTCAACATTGGTATTCTGGCTAAGTCAAATCCGGGGAATGGGTTAGACGGCCAGAATACCAGAATACCAGAATACCGAGAAAAAAGATGACCCCTGGGAAGTGAGAGATGGGAGAGAGAAGAAGACTATTCTTACTCTCTCTTTATGTACCCCTAGGTTCCATGACGGCATGGACTACCCAGGCCCGCGGCCTGGCGAGTCGGCCCCGCGCGTGTTGAATTTCGCGGTTGGTGGTCGCGGGCGATCCAGTGGCGATGGTAAGATCCATGGTCGCGTGGTTTTCAGTGGGTTCATATTAAAGGGGACGCGAGCATGGGCGTTTGGGTGTTGGCGGCGGCGATGATCGGCCAGGCGGCCGTCGGTCAGACCGTGGCGTTGGGACGGCCGGGCGGGCTTCAGATGGACGCGCCGGCCGCCGCGGGGGTCTCGCCGGAGGCGTTGATCGAGTACACGGTGACGTCGACATGGGATCGCCCTCTGAACGGCGTCGACGTCTGCATGGTCAGCTACGGGACCGCGGCCCGGGTGATCGACAAGATCACGTTGTCGCGTCGGGTCGAGGACGTCGAGCGGAGCGAGCCGGGCCTCAAGGTCACGATCCTGGACGGACCCCTCGCGGGAGTGACGGGGTTCGTGCGCGAGACCGCGGTTCACGAGGCGGTCGGACGACCAGCCCCATCGACCACGACGCGCGGGACGCCGCCGAACGACGCCGAGGTGATCGAGTTGAAGTCCGCCAAGCTGGGTGACAGGGCCCCGGTGTTCGGCACGGCGACACCCGATGATCTCGCGGATTTCTTGGCTTCGCGGCACGGCCCGCGATCGGTCTTGCCGCCGTCCGTGGTGGGACTAGGGGGACGGGTCAAGGCCAGGGTGATCTCCCCGATCGCGATCCCTGAACGAAACGCGCCGCTGGGACACATGGACGGCCTGCTCGTCCAGATCGCCGAGGGCTTGGCCAAGGGTCGGAACCTGGTCGTCCTCCAGTTGTTCGCGGACGACGGGCCGGCGATCGAGGCCGAAGCCCCGCCGGCGGCGTCCGGTGGGAGCTCGCTGTCGGATCGACGGCGGGAGGAACTGGCCGAGACCGCGCGGCGGAACCACGAACGCCGCGCGTCCCGCTACAAGGCGGGCCGCGCGCGGGACGCCGCCATGGCCCAGGAGGCGAAGGAGGCGGCCGCCAAGGCCGCGGCCGACTTCAAGGCCGCCTTGCCGTTCTTGTTGGAGGATCAGCGCCAGAAACTGCAACGGATGTCCTCGATGGAACGCAACGCCGCCCTAATGCAGATGGCCAAGAGCAACAAGGCCATCGCCGACGCGATCCAGTACCGGGCCTACGTCAACTCTCGCTGACTCCCGGTTCGATCCACGTCCAGGCCGCGCGGGGCGTCATGTTGACGAGCACGCGCCGCCGGCCTAGGCTGGACTCGGTCGACTCTCGTCACGGGGCGACCGCCCGGGCCGCGGTGGCGCTACCGCCGCGGCCCACTTCATTCGTCGCGACGTCTCGGCAGGCCGTCCGGCAGCCTGAGCGCGACGACCCGGCCTCCGTGCTCGTGGACCGACCAGGCCGGGTCGTGGGACTCGATCATCCGCCGCCACTCCCGCCGCTTGCACAGGATCAGGTCCGTCTCGATCACCCCGCCGTCCCACCTATGACGAAATCGCACGCGCCGAATCATCTCGCGTCCTCCACCGTCGTCTTGATCCGCCTTGAGTGAACCGTAGTTCACCGGCTCTAGGGCGGCAAGAAATCGCCCGCACCATCTCGGCTCGGCTTCATCGGCTATGCTTGATGGGAGTTGCGTCGTCGCGGAGGCGAGGCACGCACCACGGGGCGGGATTTGCGAGGAGCGGCCATGTTCGCGAGGGGCGCGATCGACGGCGACGGGGTGAAGTTGGACGGGGTCGAGGAGTTCGCGGTCGAGACGCTGGAGCGGATCCGCGACGCGATCATGGTCAAGCTCCAGCTTGGCGGCCTTCCGGTCAGGGCCATCGCCAGGGTGGTGGGCATCCACCACTCGAACGTGGTCCGCCGCCTGAACTCGATCCCGCCCGACGTCAAGCGGTGGTACGAGGACTTCGAGATTCACTGATGCCGCAAGGCGTTGAGCAGAGCAATCCGGTGAGACGCTACTCGGATTTCGCCCCACCCACCGGCCTGGACGTCGTCCCCCGCGCGGAGCGGACCCATCTGGAGCCGCTCCTGCCGCTCGGCGGCGTGCCGCTCACGCCGACGAGCGAGTGCCCGCACTACTGCAAGACGTGCTCGCGGTCAGGCTCCCTGGTCTTCGTGGCGACGGGCGAGTCGTTCCCCTGCCCGGATTGCGGCGGCACCGGGAGGAGCAAGCCGGACGCGCCGTTCGTCTGCTTGGTTTGCGATCGGAGCGGCAAGGACGGCCTCTCGCCGGCCCTGCCGTTGTTCGTGAAGCCGCTCCCGGCCGACAACAGGAAATACGAGCCCGGCAAGCTGAAGGGCGGCCGGTGACTTTTCAAGACACGGCGGCGATCCGTCTCCGTCGCCGCCGCCGGGGTCCGTCGTCGCTTCGTGGGGTGGCGGCGGCGGGCCCCGTGTTGATCCAACGGAAAGACGCCGAGGGAGGTTCGCGTTGAAGCGTTCGTTGGCGGCGATCGCGTTCGGCCTGTCGCTGCTCGCCGGCGGGACGGCGCGCGCCCAGTCGGTCACGGTTGATCTGTCGATCGGCGGGAGCCAGTCGCTGACCATTAGAGGCCCCGCCCGGATCACCTACTCCGGCTCGGTGGTGGTCGTGAACTTCGGGCCGGGGCCCACTCCGGTCCCTCCCGATCCGACTCCCGTCCCTCCGATCCCTCCCGCGCCCGATCCGCCGGCTCCGACGTGGGGGCCGTTGGATCGGATCGTGATCCTCTACGAGTCGGCCAAAACGACCGGGCGCGAACCGATCTACTCGACCGCGGTTCGCGACTCGATGAGCGCCGCGACCCCGACCGACTCCGGCGGCTTGCCGCGCTGGCGTGTCTGGGACAAGGACGCCGTGGTCCCCGCCGCCGACCACGCGGCCCCGCCCGCGTGGTCTCCCGAGTGGGCGGCGGCGCTGACCAAGGCGAAGTCGCTCCAGGCCGGGGCCGAGACGGTCAACCTCTACGCCTTCGACGCGGCCGGCGAGGTCAAGACGGTCCCCCTGTCGGGGTTGACGGACGCCGAGGCGATCAAGGCGATCAAGGCCTTGGGAGCGAGCAAGTGAGCCTCTTCGTCATCGACGACTCCACCCCAGGCGAGTTTCTGGCGGTCGGCGCCCGAGGCCTCGAACTGCCGCCGCCCCACGCCAGGAGCTACGCGGGCGTCGCCGAGCCGTTCCCCGACGAATTGGTGATCCCGAGATCCGAATGGCAAGCCCGCATTCAGGAACTGGAGCAACGCGGGGCCACCATCCGCGACCTCGCCGATCGCGGCGGGATCGGCGTCAAGGATCAACAACAAACCAACTATTGTTGGATCAACGCGCCGACGTTCTGCGTCGAATTGGCGCGCGGCCTCCAGGGGCAACCCTACGTCCCGTTGAGCCCGGCGTCGGCCGGGGCGCAGATCAAGGGCTATCGCAACGTCGGCGGCTGGGGGCGGGAGGGGCTGGAGTGGATCGTCGCCAACGGCGTCGCCCCGGTCTCCCAATGGCCCGCCAACGCGATCGACCGTCGGTACGCGACGCCCGACACCCTGGCGAACGCGAAGACCTACCGCATCGACGAATGGTGGGTGCTCGACGACAAGAGCCTCGACCAGACCATCAGTTGCGTCCTCCGCGGCCATCCGGTGGCGGTCGGCTACAACTGGTGGTCCCACGAAGTCACCGCCGTCGGGGCCAAGTGGATCGACGGGGCGGTCGCCCTGGAGATCGCCAACAGTTGGGGCGCCCAGTGGGGCGACAACGGCTACGGCGTCATCCAGGGCGACCGCATGACCCCCGACGACGCCGTGACGCCCCGAACCGCCTTGATCGCGGCCTGAACCCGTTTCAATCCGCGCTCCCTCGCGGGAGCGACCATGGATCTTACCATCGCCACTGGATCGCCCGCGACCACCAACCGCGAAATTCAACACGCGCGAGACCGACTCGCCGAGGAAACCGATGCCAGTCACTGAATTCCCGGACCAGTTCCCCGAGGCCGAAATCCGTTTGATCGCCTCGGCGTTGACCACCCGATCCATCGATCGGTCGCTCCTCCTCCCGGCCTGGGTCGTCCAGGGCTACCTGGAGGGGCTGCTCGCGGGCCCGTCCCCGCGCGGCGGATCCTTGACCGACGCCGTTCCGATCGCCGATCCCGAGGTCGCCGCCAAGATGGTCGAGGTCGCCGACGCCCATGCGGCCGGCGGCCGCTCTGGCCCTCTCTCGGGGTTGATCGGCGGCGCCCTGGCGAAGTCGTTGGCCCTGGCGGTGGCGAAGCTGGTCGTCCGAGTCCTGGAATCTTGATCCGAGGCGCTCCGGACGTGTCGAACCCCTACTCCGTGACCGGAGCCGTGACCGGGGCGGCCCTCTCGTCGGTCGGCTTGCTCGCCGACGTCGCCGAGAGTTCGCCCACGGCCACGGGGACGGCGGCCGTCTTCGCCGGAGCGGCGATGGCCTGGGCCGCCGTCGCGATCGGGCTATGGCGCCAGGTCGCCCAGGCCAGGCGCGAGGAGCTCGCCAAGGACAAGGTCAGCAAGCTCGAAATCGAAAGTCGCGAGTACGACACCTGGGGCTCTCGGATCGACAAGGAGAAGTCCGCCCGAATGCGCGCCGAGGCGGTCCACGAGGCCGACCTGCTGGAGATGGAGCGGCTCAAGCTCCAGATCAAGACCCTGGAGGCCGCGGTTCGGCGATCGAACGACCGGATCGAGCGGGAGGTGGTCCCGGCGGTCAATCGGGCCTCCGACGCGGCCGACAAGGTCTCCAAGCGGGTCGACGCCGTGGAGGCCGATCAGGCGCGGCGGAGCGGCGATTCGATCCCCGTCGCGAAAGGAGACTGAAGCCGTGTCGATGACCGCCGCCGTGATTGACGGTGTCCGCGCGAGGTTCGGGACCGCCCGGTTCCTTGGCGTGACGCCCGCCGAAAAGGCCGTACCGTCAGAGTCCCCGGAGGCCGTCGACCTTCTGAACGCGGCGGTCGCCAGGGAGACGGCGCGGCGGAAGGCGGCCGAAGACGCCCTCGCCGAGTACAAGGCCGACCATGAGCGGCGGGAGTCCGACTGGCGCGAGGAGATCGAGCGGCTCCGCCTCCAAATCGTCCGACTCGCGTCCAACGAGCGCGGCCACGCCGCCGTCTGCCAGCGAGCCCAGACCAGGGCGGCGAGGTCGCGGGACCGCCTCCGCGCCATCGCCGCGCTGGCCGAACGGCCCATCGATTGATCCCGTGGCCTACCCCAAAAGCAAAAACGGCCGAACCCTCGTTCGGCCCGCCGCGCTGACCCCCGAGGTTCAGGCCGACATCATTCGGTTCCTGACCAACGGGAGCTACTTCGGCCCGGCGTGCGTGGCGGCCGGGACCACTCCGGAGACCGTCAAGTATTGGCTCCGCCTCTACGAGGACGGGGCCGAGCACGCGCAGGGGTATGCCGATTTTTTCGCCTCTTTGAAAAGGGCCGTCGCGTTCGCCGAGCAGAGGGCGCTGGACGCCGTCCAGGACGGGGCGCCGTCCTGGCAATCGCGGGCGTGGTTCCTCGAACGTCGGTTCCCCGACAGATGGGCCGTCGCCAAGGACCGCCCCGAGAAGACCGATTCCGTTTCGCGTCGCGAAGTCGTGAGGGAAGCCCAGGAACGTGCCGAGAAGCGCAAGCGAGATCGACGGGCTGGTCGGCCTGCTGAGTGACTGCCACGACGACCCGGACCTGTTCAACACGGCCATCCTGGAGCGGGAGCCGTACTGGACCAATCCGGGGAGCGGCCATCCCGATCAGCTGGAGTGGGTCCAGGCGTGCGCGGAGAGCTCGGTCGTCGTGGTCGAGACCGGCAACGCGCTCGGCAAGGACTACGCGCTCGGCGGCCTGGTCCCGTGGTGGTGCCTCACGCGGCTGGACTCGGTGGCGATCGTGACGGGCCCGTCCCAAACGCTGCTGGGCTCCGTGACGTGGAAGGAGCTTCGCCGCGCGATGGACCCGGAGCGGGCGTCGTCGCCGGACAGGCCCTCGATGCTCAAGATGTTCCCGGAGATTTTCGGGGCCGACCTGGGTTCGGGCGTGAAGGCCAGCCCGCTCGCGATGAGGCTCGATAAGAACGGTTGGGGCGCCCTGGCCTATTCGACGACCTCGATCGAGCGGGCGTCCGGACAGCACGCGGCGAACCTCGCCGTGTTCGTCACCGAGGCGTCGGGGATCACCGACGAGATCGGCGAGGCCCTCGATTCGCTCAAGGCGAGCCTGATGGTCCTCTGCTACAACCCGATCCGCGGCGAGGGCTGGGCCGTCGACTATGCAAGGCAGGGCGAGGCCGACGCCCGCGACGGGGTTCCCAGGAGTCACGCGGTTCGATATTTCAATATGCCGTCGACCTGTTCACCCCACGCGGACCTGGATAAGTCACCGTTCGGGCTGGCCGACAAGACGTGGCTGGAGGCCATGTACCGCCGTCGCGGGGCCGATTCGCCCTGGACGCGGTCGCACATCAAGGCGATCCGGCCCAAGCTCGACAACGAGGCCCTGATTCGTCCGGAGCTTCTAGGGCGGGCGACCGGCGAAATGGCGGTCCGCGCGGCGGCCGAGTGGCGTCGGGCCGGCAAGGGCGGGCCGCGGCGGATCGCGTGCGACGTCGGCGAGGGGGTCGGTAACGCGCGGTCGGTCGTGGGCGTCCGCGATGACGTCGGGTTCCTGGAGATCGCCGCCGACGCTTTCGATTCCCCCTCCGCCACCGCCGATCGGATCGTGGATCTGAAGGCGAAGTGGAGGGTGGCCGACGAGAGGATCAGCTACGACGCGGCCGGAAACACCGGCAACCGGCTCAAGGCGGCCCTGGCGGCCAAGAAGCTCTACGGCGTCCAGCCGTACTATGGCGGCAAGCCGTTCCGAAGGAACTTCCTGAACCTACGGTCGGCGTGCGCCGCGATGCTGGCCAGGCGGCTCGACCCCGACGACTTCCGCGACGGAACGCGCAACGACATGCCATTCCATCTTCCCAACGGGCCGCACCTGCCCCAGATCGTCGAGGAGCTTTCGGAACTGAAGGGACGGACGGACAACGACAAGTTCCGGCTGGAGGACAAGGCCGACTTCATGGACCGTCTCGGCCGCTCGCCCGACTTCGCGGACATGATCACCCAGTCCTTCCGCGAGGAGGCGGTCGCGGGATGACCCCGTTCGAGCGGTCTATAGACGCCGAGGTCCTGGCCGGACTGCCGAACGAACAGGAGCGTCTCGCCGAGGCCACGCGCGTCCTGGACTACTACCACCTTCGCGGCGGCATGCACGTTCCCCGACGTCGCGGCGAGAGCACGACGGCCTGGTCGGCGAGACCGAGGCAGACGCATCCGCTGACTCGGCGCGTGATCAAGATCTTGTGTTCGAAAACCTACTCGCCGGGCCCGACCCGGACGATCGCCGACGACCCCGCGGCCGATCCGATTCTTCAGGAGGTCTACCGGGACAATCTGATTGATCAGATGGTGGCCGCGGCCGACAGGATGGCGACCCTGCTGCACTTCGCCGCGGTTCAGGCGGTCGACCTGGGATCGGAGAGCTTGAAGCCGTTTCGGCTCCGGCTCTGGGACGCCAGCCAGCTCGCGTTGTACGCCGACCCGAACGACCCCACCCGATGCGCCGCGCTGATCACGATCGATCGCGCGGACAACCGCACCCGGTATCGGTTCTGGACGGCCGAGTTCTGCCGCGAGTACCTGACGGAGAAATGGTCCCGCGATCGGACCTCGGGCGCGCGTACGTCGCGGTTCGTCAGCCAGGTCGACCACGGTTACGGTCGGCCGCCGTTCGGCCTGGTATTCAATGAGCGGCCGACGTCGGGCCTTTACTCGGAACCGCTCGGCGCGTACCTGGCCGACCGCAACGCCGCGATCGACGTCAAGATCGACCGCATGGACGAGGCGGTGGTGGCGTTCCACTCGCCGCGAGGGTTCGTGTTCAACGCGCCTCCGGGATGGTCGCCGGACGGCGATCCCGACGACGTGGCCGGCCTGGTCCGCGTGCCCAGAGTCCAGACCGAGGACGGCAACGTGGAGGTTCGGGTCGAGTACCCGCAACCCGGCTTGAACGTCGAATCGGGATGGCTGGACGTCGAGAAGGCCATCGACACCGTGATGGAGGGCCTCGGCGTCCCCCAGACCCTCTACCGGATGGATCAAGCTTCGCTTCCGTCCGGTGAGTCCCAGAAGGCCGAGCAACAGCCGCTGATCGATTACGCCGAGGATCGTCGGGAGCTATTTAAGAGTTGGGAAACAGACCTCGCCGAGGCGGTCCTGGCCGTCGTTGGAACGGCCACCGGGAACGCCGCGGTCAAGGAGGCTGGAGCCAGGGGGATCAACCTCACGCTGCGATGGCCTCCCGAGGAACCGTCCGTCGAGGACGTCCAGACCGACCAGCTGACGGTCGCCGAACGGTCGGCGTCGCTGCTCCAGGTGGTGCAAAAACGGAACCGCTACGCCTCCCGGGACGAGGCGATGCAGCACATGGAGCAGGTCGCCCGCGACGACGCCGACCTCGCCGCGTTGTTTGGGGGCGGACCTGACGTCCTTGATTCCGCCGCCGCGGAAGGTTCGACGAATGGCTGACGAGGATCTTTCTCCGATTGCGACGACGTTGCTCGTCCGGGTTCATGAACTGACGACGGAGCTTTTAAGAGAGTTGGCTGTCGGCCGCGTCCACGACTTCTTTGTGGCCGAGTCGATGATCGATGATGCGATCGAGTCGCTTGAGGGGGCGATTCACAACCTGAAGGTCGCCGCCAAGGCGCGGAAGGAAAGCAATGGCTGAAGACGCGATCATATCGAGCCTTAACCGCCGCATCGAGGAACTCACCGGCGAGAACGTCCGCCGGAAACGCCGAGAGCGGGACGCGCTCGACAGGTTGAAGGCCGCCGAGGAGCGGGCCGACGCCCTGGAGAAGTCGGCGGGGCCCAAGACGGTCGCCGACGCCCAGGCCAGGGTCAAGGAGATGGAGGACGCGCTGAAGGCCGCGGCCAAGGCGGTCGAGGACGCGCCCAGCGCTCACGCCGAGGAGGTTAAGCGGCTCAGGGCCGAACTCCTCGGCCGCGACCGCCGCGCCGCGTTCGACAAGGCGGCAGCGGCCAAGATCAGGGCCGACGCCCTCGGCGACGCCTTCGATCGGGTCCAGTGGGGCGACGACCCCAAGATCGACGAAGCCAGGCTTGGGGAGGAGGTCGACCGGCTGGTCGCCGAGCGGCCTTACCTCAAGCGGGGCCCGGATGGGCCCGAGTCCGGCGCCGGCGGTCCCGGCGAGTCCGTTCCGTCCCCCAGGCCGCCAGGGCCGGGAAGTGATCGTGGAGCGGCCCCGGGGAAGGCGCCCGCTCCGCCGAGGCATGGCGGTCGGATCGCCTGACTCCGAAAGGAAGGCTAAGCGATGGCGACCGTCACCGGCGCCCCCACCAACTCCCTGTCGGCGTTCAACGTCGAGATCTGGTCCGACCTCGTGATCCGCCAGCTGCGGCAAGTCAACGTGGCCTCGGCCGTGCTCGCGAACAGCGACTACCAGGGCGACGTCAACAAGGCGGGCGACACCGTCCACGTCCGCGCCTACGGTCGCGTCACCTGGGGCGACTACTCCAAGTGGAGCGCGATCAGTTACCAGAACCTGTCGTCCACCAGCGAGCCGCTGGTCGTCGACACCGCGAAGTATTTCGCCTTCGGCCTCGACGATATCGAGACCGTGACGTCCGATCAGGACCTGGAGGCGGGCTACACCGAGGAGGCGACGGCCTCGCTGTCGGACCTGATCGACACCAAGCTGTTCGCGGAGTACGCGAACGCCCACGCCGACAACAAGATCGGCACCGCCGCCGCGCCGATCACCCTGGACGGGACCACGAACACCGTCTGGGCCCAGTTGGTCGCGGCCGAGAAGGCGCTCAACCTCAAGAACGCCCCCCAGCAGGGCCGTTGGTTCATCCTCGGCCCGGACGCGAAGGCGTGGTTGTCCAAGGACTCGACCCTGCTCAAGTCCGCCCAGCCGATCGCCGACGCCCTGCTTCGCACGGGGCGCCCCGGCATGACGGCGACCACGGCGCCCGGCTATCTCGGGACGCTCAACGGGTTCGACGTCTACCTGAGCAACAACCTGCCCAAGGTGGGGACCGACTCCAAGGTCACCGCCAATCTGTTCGGCCAGGGCAAGCCAGTGGCCTACGCGAGCAAGCTCACCCGGATCGAGACCTTGCGGTTGGAGACCACGTTCGCGTGGGCCGTCCGCGGACTCTTGCTTCACGGCTCCGAGGTGTTCGCGGAACATTCCAAGCGGTTCGGCGTGGTCTTCACGAACTGAGCCCAGAGACATCCGGGCCGGCGTTCGGCAGGCGTCGGTTCGGATGAACCTACTAGACACGCATGATCGCCTTCACGGTCAAACAAGGCTTTCTCAATCCGCCGCGCGGGATCGAGGTTCAGGCTCCGGCGGAGCACGGCGGCTACGCCGCCGCCGCCGGGTCGTTCGACGACGCGCCGGACCTCGCCTGCGTGATCTGGCCGGGCGACGACCGGGCGAGCGTCGGGGTCCTCGCGTGCTCGTGGGACGATCCCGAGGCCGCCGTCGTTCGGATCGACTTCGACCAGGGCGTGATCGACTCGTTGGAACTCGGCTGGCATCGCGCCGTCGTTACGGTCGAGGCCACCAACCAGGCGATCGCGGAATTTCGTCTGAACGTCGAGGCCGGGCCGGGGGCCGCCGTCGCCAGGCCCGTCTATTGCTCCCACCGCGACCTGACCGACGAGTTGCCGTGGCTCGGCGACCTGGCGAGCGAGACCCAGGACCAAACCGGGTTCGCCGAGGCGAGGGCGGAGGCTCGCGAGTGGATCGACTCCGTGATCCTGGCCTCGATTCCGTCGCCGCGCGGGGCGGGGCTTCGCTCCTACGAGTGGGGTTGGTCCTGGGGCGACTACCGCGGTCTCCGTGGCCGCTACGCCGACGCCCTGGCGGCCGGCGGCCTGGACGTCGCCTCGCCGTCGGGCCGGGGATTCGTCAGGGTCGCCGTCCAAAGGTCGCTCGCGACGATTCTCCGCCGTTGCGTCGGGGTCGAGGCGGGATCCGGTCGCGACCTTCCGCTTCGCTCGGCATTCTACGCGACGACCGCGGAGTCGGGGATCGTCCGCTTGATCGCCGAGTTCCCGGCCACGAACCTCCGCCCGGTCAACCTGGGCTTCGCTCCGTCGAGGCGGCGCTGACATGGCGATCCCAGGACTTCCGGACGGCGCCAGGGCGAGGGTTTACGCCCGGATCGTCGATCAGCTGATGACGGCCCCGGTCCTATCGAGCGTCGTCAAGACGTGGACCCACGGCATCCAGGCCAAGGGCGGGTCGACCGTCGTCCCTAACGCGGCGACGGCCACCCATTTCCGCCTGGTCCCCCAGCCGGCCGCCGCCGATTGGTACTCGCCCGACGCCCAACTCGGCGACCTGGAAGTCAGGGTCGAGTTCATGCCGGCGGGGGCCGCGACGGGCGCGGTCGACATGCTCGACCTGCTCAACCTGTGGGAGGCGGTGGAAAACGCCTTCTATCCGTTCGCCAGCCGCGACAAGCGGCTGGCGGTCGAAAACGACCTGAAGGCCGCCGGCTCCCTCACCGGCCAGGTCCTGTTCTCCCGGCCGGCGGCGTTCGTCGGGACCGACCCCGAAAGCGGACGGCCAATCGCCCTCGGATCGCTCAGGATCGACGTGATCCGGGGCCTCAACCCTTGACCTCGCGAGAGAGGTTCGGACATGCCTTCAAGTGAATTCTTCGCGCTGGTCCAGGAGTCGAGCTTCGGGACTCCGGTCGCCGAACCCGTCAACGGGACCAGTCGCCACTACCTGCGACTCGCCGCCGACGACTCGTACAAGGGGTTGATGAAACCCGTGATCGAGGACGTCCCCACCGGCGGGAGCGTCTCGTTCCCCGCGTGCGCCGTCAGCGACTCCAGCGTCTACGAGGGCTCGATCCAGAGCGAGCTTTACCCGTCCCAGGCCAAGTTCCTCTTGGATTGGGCCTGCACTCGAATCAACGCCGGCCGAACGACGCCGTGGGTGACCACCGACGCGGCCGCGCTGAACCCGCCCGGCGACCTGGCGTCGGCGTCGGCCTACCACGCCGCCCGGGAACTCGACGGGATGATCACCCGACGGCGCGGGGCCGGATGCAAGGTCAAGACGCTCAACCTGTCGTGCTCCGGGTCGAGCCGCATTTGGCGATGGAACGCCACCTTCGTCGGGATCCGGGACGACACCAAGGGGGACGGGACCATCGGCGCGCCCGACGCGACCGAATTCCCGGAGCCGGACGCCGACGATTACCCGTGCGGCCCGTACCTGTTCTCGCATACGTCGGGCGGGCTCAAGATCGGGACCGTCCGGTCGCTGTTCGACTCGGTGCAGCTGTCCATCCAGAACGCCGTCGCGCCCTACGCCAGCGAGTCGCCGGTCCCCCAGGTGATCTGGTTCGGCGGCAGGACGGTGACGCTCCAGGTCGCCATGCTCCGCCGACCGGGGGCGACCGACCTCGCGGCCTTCCGGGCGCTGACGGCCCTGGACGTCGAGTTAGCGCTGTTCGACGGCAAGAACACGCTGACGATCGATCTCCAGTCGGCCGTCCGTTGGAGCGACTTCGACCAGCAGCTTCCCGTCGGCAGCCCGTACAAGTGGGCCGGCACGCTCAAGTGCTACATCGACAGAACGAGCGGCGATGACATCGCGGTCAGCTACTCCAGCGTTTAACGAAAGCGATATGGACGAACATCTTGATGCGACTGGCGAGCCCGCGGAACGCGAACCGATCGGCGTCGGCGACTTCGTCACGCTCGACGCCGGATGGCCGGCGGCGACTCTCGGCAAGCCGATCGGCCGGGTCGCGCGGGTCGAAGACGCCGACGACGGCCGCCGCCTGATCGTGAGTTGGCCGTTCATCCGCGCCGAGACGCGGAACCGACCCGAGGAATTGACCCGGTGGGAGCCGAATGGATGATCCGAGACGACCGCCCGAACGACGCCGCGTCGCTCGTCCGCTTCATGGCCGAGATGGAAGGCTACCTGGACAAGGAGATCAAGCGGCCCATGACGGACGACGCGATGGATGACGTTTGCAAGGCGATCGTGGTCGCGTTCGTCCCCGGCGACCGGGTTCGGCTCGCGGGCGGGGAACCCGGAGAGTGGGGGTTCGTCACCGCCGTGACGGCCAGGATGGACGGGGCCGCGTACCAGGTCTCGTGGCCGGCGAGCAAGACCTTCACTTGCCACTACGACTTCGAGTTGGAAGACGCCGAGTAGCCGGTGGCCTCCACGTTTTTCATCCTGAAACTCGCGCCGCCGGAGCTGCGTTCCCAGCCGCCCGCCGTCCGGATCATGTTCCAGGCGTGGGTCGTCGAGCTCACCCTGGAGCGGAAGGACAAGGAGCTCGCCGCCGGAATCAATGCGAGCGGCGGCAAGCTCCCGCCCGTCAGGCCGAAGACCCGGAAATACCGGCGGTCGGCCATGACCCCGACCGGGCGGGGCGATCCGACGGCCCCCTACCTCCAACCCGGTCGAGGGCTATCGCGGACGCGGTCGCTCCTGGCCGGCAAGGCCCACCCCGATTACGCCGAGTTCTGGTGGCGCTACGACGCCCACACGGGAGACCAGTGGGGGCGGATCCTCGCGATCCACGCGCGGCGAGGGAAGGCTTACGACGTGGTCGGGTTGAGCCCCAAGGGCCAGGCGTGGGTCCAGGCCGAGGCGCTGAAGCTGTGGGCGGCCTGGAAATCGGGTCGTTCAATCAAGGGCCCAGGTTCCGGCCCGACCGTTCCGGCGGTCCCGCCCGGAACGGCCGTGGCCAGGGTCGGGAAAGGATACTCCAAGGCGACGACGTTCGGGATCGGGTCCGGCGAGGACGAGGCGAGGCGGGCGTTGGCCGAGGGACGGGCCGCCGGCGGCATGCGGTCGGACGAGTGGGAGAAGCACTTCAGGGCCTCGGCCCCGCCCGTCGGCGGCCTTCGGCCGGGGACCTCGTTCGCGGTCAGGAAGGGAGCGTCCAACGTCCTGCTTCGACACGTCTGGAGCGGGCCGCCGATCCCGCCGGGAGGTCCGCCGAAACCGCCGCCGCCGGCCCCGAAGCCGAGCCCGGCGGCCAGGCCGAAGCCGGTTTCGATCCTCAAGCCGCGCCGAAAGGCCGCTGACTCGATTAGGCTCCGCGGCGACTTGACCGACGAGACTCGGGCGAGGGTGACCCGCGTGCTTGAGTTGATTGACCGCGTCCACTCGTGCGAAGGTCTACCGACGATCCCGCTGGGATCGGACGAAGCGCTTATGGACGCGAGGGATGCCGCCGGATTGTTTTATTCGGGGACCGTCGCGAACCAAAAGATCGAGGTTACGGGGCAAGGAACGGATGCGATACATGCGACCCCCCACGAATTCGGTCATTTCGTGGACTGGAACCTGTTCTCGGGGCCGGAAGACGTCGACGCCGGCGGGGGGTGGCGCCACCCGGCGGTGATCGGGGACAAGGCGCTTGCGGAATGGTGGTCGACGGTCGGCGATAGCGAATCGATCATCCGGATCAGGCTCGCGCTGCAAAAGGTCGATCCCGGCGATCCGAGTCGGGACGCCAAGGAAAAGTTTTACAAATACCTGTTGCGCGCCCGCGAAGTATGGGCGAGGTGTTACGCCCAGTGGATCGCCTTGCGTTGCGGGGACGACGATTATCTGGAAGAATTCAAGAAAGCCGGCGGATTCACCGTCCATGGCGTCGAATTCAACGTCTGGGAGGACGAGGATTTCGAGTCGGTCGCCAGGGCGATGGACAAGGTGTTCGAGTCGCGTGGGCTCCTGAACCCGAAGATTCGAGGGAGGTCGAAGTGAGCGGCCGAAGCGAGGATGGCGGGAAGTCGCCCGTGGGTCGACGCGGACGTCCGCTCGACGGCGACGACGTGAGCGATCCGCCGGGGTACGATTACGACGCCGAGATGGAGCGCCAGCTTCGCGCGGCGGGACTCGACGACCAAGGAAAACCGACTCCCGGGGAACGAAAGGTCGATGAAGGCGTTCGCCGACCTATCCGGTCTTGATCGTCTGATCGCGCGAGCGAACAGCCTGGCCGATCCGGCGTGGCTCGACGCGGTCCCGCTGATGAAGAACTGGATGGATATTATCGAGCGGGACAACCGCGAGGGCGTCCTGGCCGGTACCGACAAGGACGGCGGCTACATGATCGCGACGACCTACCGCCCCAAGGGCAAGGTCGTCAAGCCGACCGCCACGAACAAGAACAACGTCAAGGGCCGGGTCAAGAAGGGCGCGTTCAGCGGCTTCGGCCCCGCCACCTCGGGCTGGAACAACAACCTGACATGGTGGGAATACCAGCGCCTCGACGGCCCGCCGCTCGCGCCGCGAGGCCGGTTCAGTCGGGTCATCACGAACCTCGAAACCGACTACCGCCAGGACTCGCCGACCGAATGGGTCGCGTTTGGCTACTGGAGGGACGTGGTGGATCGGGACGGGAAGCCGTTCCTACACTACCACTTCGATGGCGACGGCCTGCCACGTCGCGACCTTCGAGGCGTGCGGCCCGAAGGCCGCGAGCGGGCGAGGAAGGCCGCGATCAACTGGTTGCGAGACCAAATCCGCTGGCTCAACGATCCGGCGGCGGTTCTGACCTGAACGTCAAGGCCGGAGAACTCGTCTCCGAGTGGGCGAAGTGTCGACGTTCACGACCTGTCGATCCGGATCGATCGCGAGTCGCCCGGAGACTCTTCACTCGATTCATCGGACTCCGACCGTCGTCTGAAATCCACGAGCGCGTCGGCCAGGAAGTCGTCGCGGGCCGTCACGTTGACGCGGCCGGGCGTGGGGATTGGTCGAACGGCCGGCGGCTCAGGTTGGGCCGGCCGAATGTCGGCGGTCCTCTGAACGTTCGGCAGCATCGCGGCCACCAGTAGGCCGATCGGTCCCAGCAAGAACCCGAACAACGCGCCCTCGAAAGCGTCTCGGCCCTTCGCCGTCGCGATGTAGCCGCCGATCAGGCCGAACGCGAGCCACGTGAAGCCGACGGCGACCAGAAAAGAGATTACGCCCGTCATCGGAACGACCTCTTATGTCGAACAACACTGGACTTGGATTGGACGTCATCCCCCCGTGATCCAGTCGGCGGCCTCCGACTCGCCAGCATCGTACTCCGGCTCCTTGTAACGCTCGACGGTGGGGATTCGCTTTCTGGGCTTGACCTTGGTCCGCGTCGGCAAGCACGCCTCGATCAAGACTCCCAGTAGGCCGAGGAAGAACCCGACGAGCCAGCCTTCTAGAGGCGGCCGCTTTTTTTGGGTCGCGACCCAAAGGGCGATGCAGCCGGAGACGCAACGAGCCAGATCATAGGCCAGGATGTACGGTAGGGCGTATTCCACGGATCCGATCCTCCTCTCCAGCGCGACTCATCGGTTTACTGGACATGCCCGCGATAGCTTACAAAATCGCTCCGTGACAAGCAACAATGGCTGACAACATAGAACTCGGCCTGGATCTCAAGGACACGACCGTCAAGACCGGAGAACTCGCCTCCGGTCTGACCCGCGTCAAGGAAGCCGCGAAGGGGGTCGCCGATGCCTACGACCTCGTCGCCGCCGCCGAATCGAAGACGTCGGGGTCGGGCGGGTCGGTATTCGGCGACCTGTCGGGTGTCGGGCTCAAGCCGATCCAAGAGGCCACCAGGGCCACGACCGAGTTTCAGGACGCGCTGGCCCGAGCCTCGGCGGTCATGAAGCGCGTCGGGGCCGACGAAGAGACCTTCCTCGTCGCCGTCCCCAACAAGGTCGTCCAGGCGGTCGAAGCCGAGATCGGGGCGCTTGACCGTTCCGCGGCGGCGGCGGAGCGGGCGGGGGCATCCCATCGGTCGGCGGCGGCGGGAATCGAGGCGATGGGATCCTCCGCCCAAAAGTCGTCCGATCGGATGCAAGCCCTGTCCCGAGGGGCGTTGCAGACGTCCCAGGCTATGCAGGACGTGGCCCAGGGGGGGTGGGCGTCGGGTCTCAATAACGTGGACGGCGTCGTTTACAGTCTCGGCAGGGGCCTGGGGATCTCAGCCACGGCCGCGGCCGGCCTGTCGGCCGGCCTGCTCGGTGTCGGCACCGCCGCCCTGGTCGTCGGCCCGCAAATCAAAGCCTGGTACGATTCGATCGAACAAGGCGATACCGTACTCGGCAAATTGTCGGAGACCCTGGTGGAATCCACCAAAGGGTTTCAAGAAGCATCGCTCGGAGCCAAGGTTGTCTACGCGGCCATGGGTCCACTCGGGGTCCTGTTGGGGCCGTCGTTGGCGAATTGGTACTCGGGGGTCAGGGACCTTCGCGAGGCGATTCCCGGCGTGACCGACGAGACGGTGAAGTTGTCGGCGGCGATCAAGGAGAACGCCGCATGGATGAAGGAAGCCGCCGAAAAGGGTTATTTGACCGGGGCCGAGTTAGACGAGTACAACAAGCGGCTCATGGAGAACGCCCGCCTGGAGCGGGATTTAGTCGAGGCCAAGCAGGCGAAGGTCAACACGGAGAAGCTCGCGGCGCTCCAGACCAAGGAGGCGGTCGCCGACGCCAAGAAGGCCGCCGACACGCTCCAGGACGAATTGACCGGCAAGACCGGGGACGTCATTCAGTCGCTGACGGTCCAGATGACCCGGAAGTCCGAGGAACTCGCCAACGTCGAGGCCGCGTTCCAGGCCGCGGGGCGGGCCTACGACGCGGCCGTCGAATCGGGGGACCGGAAGGCCGGGGCCGCAGCGCTTCGGCGCGTGACCGAACTGGGCGAGACGCGGACCCAGACCCAGGCGGCGATCGCGGCCAGGGCCGCCAACGCCGTCGCGGACGCGGTCCTCAAGGGAGACGAAGACGCGATCAAGAAGATCGCCGAAACCCTGTCCGGCTCGCAAAGCCAGTACGCCAAGCTGTTCGAGGCCCAGGCCAAGAGCTTCGCCGAATCCGCGCTCGACCGCAAGGCGTGGGAGGAGGTCACGAAGGAGTACGTCGAGACGGCCGCTAAGAAGATCAAGGAGGCCGGCGGCAAGGTCAAGGAGGCGGCGTCGAACCTCGTCCCCGAGGACGTCGCCGACGCCGCGGTCGACAAGATCAAGAAGGCCGGCGAGAAGGTGGCCGCCGAACTCAAGAAGCTCGGCCCGGAAGACTTCGCCAAGGACGCCGAGGCGACCGCCATGGCCGTCAAGGGGCGGATCGACGCGATCGTCGATGGCGTCGAGGCCGGCGTCCAGGGCGTCGAAAAGAAGGCCGATGAAGCCCAGAAGCGAATCTACGCCGCCCTCGCCAAGACCGCTCCGGACCCGTTCGAGGGCGTGAACTCGTTCGAGGACCTGGCGACCAAGTTCGACGACCAGGGGAACCGCGTCGAGTCGCCCGACGAGTTCCAGGACCGGATGATGGAGGAGCTCGACCTCGCCGGGGTCCGCCGCCGGTCGGCGATCCGCAAGCCGCTCAAGCGGACGGCCTACAACGAGGGGTTCGACCTCGATGAAGGCCAACTCTCCACGGCCGCCGGCATGGCCGAGCAAGGCATGATGAGCGGCATGTCCCGGACCGAGGCGATCATGTCGGCCCTGATGGAACTCCAGCAGCAAATGATAGCGAACCAGCGGATGCTGGCGGACCACGGGAACCAGTACGCCGGCCGCATCGATTCGATGCGCCAGGGCGCGTCGCAGGTGCGATCGATCCTCAACCCCAACGGGCTTTGACCGCGACCAATGGCGACGACGATCAAGATCGGCGGAACCGCGATCGACCAGGCCGGCGACGATGTGTGGCTCGGACGGCTCGACCTCGAACGCGGCGGATTCGGGACGTTGACGCTCCAGCGACGGAAGTACTCGCCGAAAGTCCCGGTCTTCGCCGCGCCCGACCCGGCCGATTCGCTGCTGGCGAAGGAGGTTCGGGTCGAGATCGACGGCTTCGGGACGGCGTTCGTCGGCGACGTCGTCGACGAACAGATCGAGTCGACCGCCGCCGGTCAGGCCGTCACCTATCAGGTCCGCGACCTCCGCAACCGCGGCGACCTGGTCCCGCTCGTGGATTCCAACACCAGGACCGAGGAGGCGAACTACAACCGGCCGGCGAGCGACGTGCTTTACGTCCCCGGCCGATCGGGCAGGACCGTGGGCGAGGTTGTCGCCGACGTCCTGACCATGGCCGACAACGCCGCCGCGCTCTCGGCCATGGGGATCGGCGGCTACACCGTGTCGTCAGGCGCTTACTCGCTCCCCCCCGCCACCGTCGCCGACCTCGCCGCGCTCGACCGGATCCCGACCAAGATCCTGACCGTCGCCGGCAACAAGCTGCTCTCGGCCGTGTCGAGCTTTCTGGAGACCAACGCCCCCAACCGCGACATGGTCGTCGGCGGCGACGGCGTGATCCGCTTCCTGGATTCGCGGTCGCCGGTCGAGCAAGTGCTGAAGCTCGGCGACCCGATCGACCGGGCCATGCCGCCCACGATCCGAAGGTCGGTCGCCGATTGCAAGGCCGCGGTGGTGATTCGGGGGCGGCCGAGGACCGAGGCGAAGCTGGTCAGTCTCTCCAACGGCGGCCTGGAACCGGCTTACGCTCACGACGACCTGACGGTCGCCCAGGCCGAGGCGGCGTGGTCTCCGGACGATTACCTCCGGGGCAACCGATCGGAAGGGACGTGCGTCGTCGACGACACGCTCCACGTCACGATCGACCCGTCCGACCCGACCCAGGCCTGGGCCGCGAACGCTTGGGCCCAGGACGGCTGGGCCGGCATGGTCGTCCTCCACGTCGCCGTCGTCGCCGGGGTCGACTCGACCGTGACCCGCCGCGTCGTCGCCAACACGGCCCTGACGGCGGGCGGGACGTGCTCGATCACGCTCGACGAACCGCTGCCAGCAACCGACTACACCCGATTCGAGTTGCTCGGCAAGAACTCCGGGGCGGCCCTGGTCTACAGGCGGTATCGGGTCGCCGACCCGGCCATCCGCGCCGCCCTCGCGCGTAAGTTCTCGACCGACGGGGTTTGGGTGTGGGCCGACGGCCAGGCCGCCACGACGACGAGCTACCCGATGGCCTCGGTCGCGTGGTCCGAAACCGGGGCGCCGCCGTACAAGGAATCGACGGACGACTTCACGCTCGACGGCGACGGCTACGTCACGTTCACCCGGCCGACCTACCTGACGGCCGGCAAGAAGCCGGACGACGTGAAGGTGTTGCTCGCCGTCAACGTCGGAACGCTCGCCGTGAGGGTCCCGACGTCGGGATACGAAGGATCGGCGAACTCCCGATACGGCGTGACGACGACCGCCGTCGAATACGTCAAGGACTGGACCGACCCGAACAACCTGCCGTCCCAGGAAGCCTACGCCCGCGAGCTTCTCAACGCCTGCAAGGACGTGACCGTGGACGTCACGATCGTGGTGAAGAAGCTGTGGCTCCCGGCCCTGGACTTCGCCAACGGGCTCTCGGTGGCTTCCGACTTCGCGGCCACCGGCCTGGAGGACGCCAATCTGCCGATCCGATCGGTGTCCCTGGAGTGGAACAACCTGGCCGCCACGTTCCACACCATGACGATCCAGGCGTCGAACCGACGCCGATCGCTCCAACCGGACGGGTTCCTACCGCCGGAACGTCAGCGCGAAGGCTACACCTGGGGCAGGGACGATTCCGTGATCTCCCCTGGCCGGAAAGGACGCTGAGGTTGCCGATCGCCGAACGCATGCTCCAGGTCCACGAACGCCGCCTCGACGACCTGGAGGACAAGCTGCTGGAACTCCTCCAGCGCCACTACGCCCTCGCCGCGGCGAGCGGCGGTGGAACGTCGAGCGGCGGAAAGTCGGTCGTCCGCGTGGCCCGCGCCACCACGGTGATCGCCGCCAGCGACGCCACGACCCCCGGCGCCGGGACCGTCCAGCCGCTCAAGATCGACGGGGATGGAAACTACGTCGACGACGGCGATCCCCTGACCGCCAATAACGTCGGCGGCGAGGTATCCAGTGGCAAGCGAGGGCTCCTGATGATCGACGAGGCGGGCGCGCCGTGGTTCACCCCGGAGGAATGCGAGTCGTCATGAGACGAGGGCGTTGCTGTTGCGGGCCTGTACCGTGCAAAATCGGAATTCAACTCACCGGGACGTGTGGGGTCGCCATCCCTCCGGGCGTGGCCGTGGCGTTGACGCGACCCGACGGCGGCGTCGTCGGGTCGACCACCGCCGACGCGACGGGGTACGCCGAGTTCGAGGCTGACGAAGGCGACTACGTCGCGGTCGCCGCCAAGCCGGGATGGGCCGCCGATCCGGTGGCCTTTCACGGCGTTTGCGGAGTGACGCATTACGTCTCGATCACCAGCAAGGGATATGGAGCGGTCGTAACCAGGCAGTGCGACGGCATGACGGTCGCCGGAGTCACCGTGGAGATCGACGGCGACGCGGTCCCGTCGCTCGCGACGGGAAGCGACGGGCGAATCCGCTTGTCGTCCGTGCCTACTGGGGCCAGCGTCACGTTTGTCCCACCTGGCCCGAGATGGAAGTCCGTCACGAAGCCGATCTCGTCGCCGTGCGGTTTCGTTGGCGCCTACGATCCCGTGGCCTTGCCGGCGGCGGACGGGTTCCGGTGCTGCGCCCCGTCGCTCGCGACGGCCGGAGTCAGCGGCGCGCTACCGAGAGGGCGACTTCGCGTCGTCACGTCGTCCGGAGCTTCTTACACGTTCGACGCATGCTCAAACGAACAAATCGTTTCGAGCGACGCGGTTCCGTGCGGCGGCGCGGTCGTCAGCAAGACGACGAGCAACCCGCCTTTTCCAGACTGCCGCTATGATTGGTTCCCCGATATGGCGGACGGCGTGTTCAACCTCCCGCTCCGGATCGGGATCACGTCGCCTCCGGGGGGTGGCGCCACCCGCTGGCTAGCGGTGATCGGGTACGCCCCCGCCAAGTCGTTCGTCCAATACGACCCGATGACCGACCACGTGTGTCGCGCCGGGGCCGTCGACTACAACGTGTCCGGGAAAAACTGGTACGACCTCGCGACGCAAACCGACGGCTCCGTCAACTCGTCAGTCGCGCACGCATACGTATACCCTACGGTAATGAGCGACGATCCGTTGTCGCTCAGGTTCGATTTCGGGTCGGCGGTCAGGAGCGACGGGTCAAGCGACGGCGCCGCATGGGCTTGGAATTACGACTACGTCGACCAAGACTATTATTATCCGGCCCCCCTCCCGTTGAAATGGGCGACGCTCACGGAGGAGTTGCCGTGAGGTGCGAGGCGTGCCCCGTGACCGGCCGGTGTCGCGCCGACGCCGACCCGCGATACGGCTTCGCGTGCGACATGGTGGCCTTCGGCGACGTGGCCGCGATAGCGACCGTCATCGCCATCTCGGTGGACGTCGCGACGAACGGCCCGCCCGCCGTCTCGACGTCCATCGATCCCGCGCCGTCGCCACCGCCGCCGCCCCCCCCGTCACCCATTCCAGTCCTGCTCGGCGCCGCCCGGTCCTGCCCCGACGCGGGCCCGTGGGTCGGCTGCTCCTGCGCGGAGGTCCGCCGTTGCAGGCGATATAATAAGGACGTGGCGATGTCGGAATGCCTACGTTGCGTCCGCGACGGCGGACCGAGGGCGAGACGGGATGGCGTTGACGGGCGAGGATGACGACGCGAGAGTTCGACGAGCGATCGAGGCTTACGGCAAGCGGTACGCCGACGTCGACCTGGATCGCGACGACCTTCGTCAGATCGGGAGGATCGCGGACTGGCGAACGGCCGGCAAGCCCGTCGGCGTGCGGATCACGGCCGTGAGGCAGGCGATGCAGGACGAACGCCGCGCGTCCATGACCTGGAAAGCCTCTCGCGCCGCCACCTTGGCCAAACCGCGAGAGGCCGTCCGCTTTATGAACTGGACGGAAGCCGCGGACCTGTGGATCGACGTCGAGAACGCTTTGAAGGACAAGCCGAGCTTCGCGAACCTTATCGACGCCAGGCACCGGCTGGGGATGAGTCATCCCGAAGCGGCGAAGGTGTTCGGCATCGGGACTCAAGCCGTGACGAAACGCCTGGCGGCGGCCCACGCGGGGCTTCTGGCCGCGATCGGGCCGTCCTATATCGAGGAGTACGGCCGGTCGGTCCCGATGCGCCGTCCCGAGCGATGGCACGTCAGGGCGAAGCGACCCGGCGGGGGTTACAAGCCGGGCGTGACGAAGCGAAGCCGGTCCAACGCGAGGACCGTGTGGGCGAACAAGATCAGACTGATCGACGAGAGGCTCGACGCCTTGCGTCGCGGTTGACGGCCCCGCGTCGGGCCGAACGGAGGGTTTTCATGGCGACGTCATCGGTCGACTTCGCGCCGGGCCGGCTGCGGTACGGGACCGAGTCCCGCATGGGCGTGATCTACAAACGGCAGTCGACCCGCCGCGACGGTTCCGCCGGCGCGATCCAATACCTCAAGGCGGACATAATGGATTGGGTCGACGAGCTCGTCGTCGCCGACTCGCTCTGGGCGTTCGTCGCGTCGCCGGACGACCCGGCCGAGCAGTCGGCCCCGGTCCCGATCCTGGTGACGGACGACCCCACCGCCTACGCGGTGGTCTACACCCTCGGCGCGAACAACGAGTTGCTGTCCAAAACCAGGACGATCGGCGCGTCGGAGCTGTACGGAACCACGCGGGCCCCGTTTTATCTTTGACGCTGGAGCGTAACGGCGATGGCCTACTCTTATGCCGACAACGCGAAGGCGAAGTGCCTCGGCCCGGTGGTTGGCGGCTCCCTGCCGATCACGGCGGGGACCGGCGCGGCGTTCGCCGCCGGATCGCCGACGCCGGAAACGCCGATGCCGATCGTGATCTTCCGGCGGAATCCGGCCGCGCCGTGGACCGATCCGCCGGAACCGGTCGGCACCGCACTGGTGTCGGGGGTCGACGGGGATTCGTTGGCGATCGCCGGAACGCTCCCGGGCTGGCCGGACGAGGCGCCGCGCGAAGGCGACGCGGTCGCCTGCGTCAGGACGGCGTTCGACCTCACGGAACTGTGGCGAGAGTGCGTGAGGCTGGCTGGTCTGATCGCCGCCATCCCGGACGGGCCGCAAGGCGAGCAAGGCCCCAAGGGCGAACAAGGCGAGCAAGGCCCCAAGGGCGAACAAGGCGAGCAAGGCCCCAAGGGCGAACAAGGCGAGCAAGGCCCGCAAGGAATCCAGGGCCCCAGGGGCGAGCAAGGAATCCAAGGAATCCAAGGTGAGCAAGGCGACCCCGGCGCCCCGGGGTCCGCCGGCGAGAAAGGTGACAAGGGAGACCAGGGCGACCCCGGCCCCAACACGGTCGCCGGCTTGATCGACCTGCCGACCGACGGCTCGATCGCGATTGAATCCGGCGCGGGCACGGCCGCCAGCCCGTACAAGCTTCGGGCGGTCCAGGAAGTCTTGATCGCCCGCTGGCGGACCCCGATCGACGCGGCCGTCGCCGGCGGCGACTTCGATCAATGGGCCTCGGCGCCCGTCGCCATCTCCTCGCTGCGGGTAATTGTCACGGCCCTCGCCAACCCCGCCGGCGCCACCGGCGGCGCGTCGGTCCAAATCAAGGTCGCCGGATCGTCCGTTCTCGGCTCGGCCCTGGCGTTGGCGGCGGGGTCGACCGGACCATCCGAGGATTCGGCCTCGGGCTCGCCGATCGCCGCCAAGGGCGCCGCGATCCTGCCGACCGTCGTCGGCGCGACGGGCGCCGACGTCCGCGGGCTGCTGGTCTCGGTCTACGGGAGGCCCGCCTGATGCCGACCGCGACCTACATCGGTTTCGACTCGGCCGTCGGCGGCGACTGGCCCGCGGGCAAGGGTTCGGCCGGCTACTTCATAATGTCGGATGTCGATACCGCAATCCAATCTTTGCCGCCGTCGATCACTTCGGTCGCGCGGGTGGGCACGGCGCGCACGGACTTGGGTCCGGACACCCCGGTACCAAACACCGGAATGGCGTTGCCGGGAGGCGCGTCTCGGTCCCCGGTCACCTGGGGCGGGGGCGGGATCGACGTGACGCTCGCCACAGGCGCCCCCGTGCTGGTCGCGGCCTACTTCCGCGCCAACGGCGCGCCCGCCTCGCAAAACGTCTTGCGGGTCTGGATCGCTTCGCCGGACCTGACCACGACCTACCTCGACGTCTCGCCGTCGGGCACCCAGCTTAACCTGGGGATCTGGTCTTACGTCGCGCTCCAGGGGCCGGGCGTGGTTCGGATCCGGGCGGACGGGTATCAGCGGGTCCAAGGGGCGCTGTTCAATCTGATCGGCGCGCCCGGTCGGCTGCTCTGCTTCGAGTCCGGACGGTCGGGATTGGTCGGATAAAAGGGGGATCGCATGCCTCGCACCGGTGTCAAGTTCACTCGCGGGAGCAACCTGTCGGCCGGCGAGAGCGCCGAGGGCATGGCCTACCTGCCGAGCTTCACCTTCGCGACCTCGGGATTCGAGGCCGGCGACGTGACGTTCACGGCGGCGGACGCCCTTTACGAATCGCCGACGACCTGGGCGGACGGCTCGGGGCCGTACACGGTCAAGTCCCGGACCCTGGACGCGACGGCGACCCGCAAGGTGATCCGCGAGCACTGGGACGCCTTCGCCGAGCTACAGGCGGCGGTGGAGTCCGAGTTGGCGACGGTCGAGGGCTCGACCCCCGTCCCGCTGTCGCGGCCCGCGTGGGCGCTACCCGGCTACGTCGACCCCGACCCAGACCCGCAATCCACGCCGGAGGGCTGATCCGTGTTCGGCTCGCTCGTCCCACTCGGCTCCTTATCTCCGTTCGGCACGCTCGACGCGACCAGTCGCCCGCCTGGAACCGCCGGCGTGGTGGTTGAACCCGCCGCCTGCCGATCGGTCCCGATCAAGGCCGGCGATGCCGGGGCCAGGACCGTCGACCCGGCGGCATGTCGAACCGCCGCGATCAACCAGGCGACCGACGCCTGATCTCGGCGGCCAGGCGTCGCCGGTAATTACCGGATACCAACCGAAAAACCCACGGTCAGGACGAACGCCAAGCATAGGCGGAACCTGATGTATCCAGCGTAACGGTGATCCGCAAAATAGTTTATGTCGCGGACTGCCGCGCGATAACGATGCGTGGGCATGCTCGACACGCATGAGGTCACAGGTTCGAATCCTGTATCGCCCACTCCCCCCCCCTTCCTTGACGGCCCTCGCCAAACCCCCCCCCTCCAAGGGGTTGCGACGAATCGAGATGACCGCCGGGCCTTCCGTCGATAACGCTCGCGCGCTGGACGGATGCGAAGCGATGCGCGGCGGAACGAGCCCCGCGCGTGGCAATGGCGCGGCAAGGCGTTCGTCGATGGATTGAACGAGCGCGCCCACCGGTCCTTCCGTGACCGGCCGGGCTTTCGGACGCTCAGTCCTTGAGTTCGAGCGTGGACCAAAGCCCGGGGTTGTCGGCGACGGGGAAGTCGCGGCCGACTCCCAGGAATTGGTCGTCACGCTCGGCGTCGGAGATCTGATAGGCGAAGCCCAGTCGCCGGTTGACGTCCGGGTCGTAGCCGTTGAGCGCGTCGGCCGGCAGGAACAGCTCGAGCCTCCAGCCCTTCTTGAGCAGCTCGGCCCGGTGGCGAAGCAGGGAGGGGTCGGCGATCGGCGCGTCGGCGGTGGCGCGGGGGATCCGGCGCTGTTCGACGTCGGCGTCCAGGGCCTTGCGGTCGCGGGAGAGCGTCAACCGCGCGTGGAAGCCGTGGCAGTGGCGGGTCGCGCGGGCGACGTTGCGGGTGTCGCGGGTGTCGATCCAGACCGAGACGGTCGCGAAGCCCTCGGGCCGGTTCGGGGATTTCGCGTTGAGGCCCAGACCGTCGGCCTCGATCGCGATTCCCAGCCCTTCCGGGTTCCAGCCGATCCGGACCCGCGCCCACGGCTCGCGACCCTCCAGCGCCTCCAGGTCCGGGACCAGGCAGGTCCTGGGAAGGTCCAGCAGCGGGCCTGAGTCGTCGAGACGAGGGACGCCGGCGACCCTGGGGCAGGAGACGGCCGCGCGGAACCAGAACGCTTGGGGCAGCAGTACGGCGGGCATGTCGGGACGCTCCGGGGGCGGGATCAGTCCAGTTCGTGGTCGACGTCGGTCTTCGAGTCGGGGGTCTGGCGGAAGATCGCGGCGATGATGATCGCGGTCCCAAGCGCGATCAGGAGGGCCGGGAAGTTGAAGCGGGTGGTGATCCAGACGCCCAGGACGATCAGGGCCGTTCCGATTCGTCCGGCGTGACGAAGCTCCGGTCGGTAACGGCCGACGACCAGGGCCGTCACGCCGCCCAGGAAGAGGATCCCCGGCCAAACGAACCTCACCCGCAAAAGCGCCGCCATGCCCAGCAACCAAAGGACGGCGACGATGAGCCGGAAATCGTCTCGTGGTCGAATGCTCAAGGATCATCCCTTTCGAACGACGTCGCCGAACCCGGCCCCGATTGGATGCGGTCGTCGAGCCGCTCCAGGATGATACCGTAAGCGCGACGCCCCGGCGACTACTCCAGCCGCGGGTCGAACATCGGCTTGCGCTTCGCCGTGGGCGACGGCCTCAAAAGCGGCGTGACGATCAGGTACGCGACGCCGAGGAGCAGGACTTCCACCAATGAAAGCCGGCACGCGACGGCCAGACCCAGCGCGACCAGCACGAGCCCCGCTCGGAACGAACGTCGCCGTTCGGGATGATGAAACGCCTCGACCAGTCGGACGATCCCGGCCAGGAGCAGGAGGTCGGGCCAGATCCGGTTGCGGATCATCATCAGCCCGATCCCGGCGATCCAGATCCCTCGCGTCAACTCCCGGCTCCGGTCCCATCGCGTCGGCGACATGTCCGTCTTTCTCCCGCGGGTGGCTCTGGTTCTCCAGGGTCGTTCGGTCGCCGCGGCGGTCTATTGGGGCTCGGGCCCGGTCGTTCGCGAGAAGTCGGCGATTTTCCGCGGAATCATGAAATCAAGCGGTCGCGGGGCGGGATCATGCGAGGTGGAGCGTCGTTTTTTGGCAATTCGGAAGCAGGGGTCGAGAAGCAAGGATCGGCGCGCCTCCACCGCGCGGGGTTCGCTCCATCGACGCATTCTCCGGGTGGCGTTTGGGGTCGAGCGTCGAAATCAGCAATCGACTTCGACGATCGAAGCCGATCGATCGGGATGCAAGTCCATTACTTTGAGATGGTTGTGTCGACGCATCCGGCCGCGTCGCGGGCGAACGAAGCCCCCGGCCGGGGCGTTTCGATCAGGGCTTGGGTCCGGGGAGCTTGGCGAGGAGGTTGACCATCTCGATGGCGGCCATGGCGGCCTCGCCGCCCTTGTTGCCGGCTTTCAGGCCGGCGCGGTTGAGGGCCTGCTCGACGGTCTCGGTGGTCAGGACGCCGAAGATCACCGGGACGCCGGTGGTCAGGGCCGCCTGGAGGACGCCGCCGGCGGCCTGGCCGGCGACGTGGTCGTAGTGGCCGGTCTCGCCTCGGATGACGCAGCCCAGGCAGACGACCGCGGCGTGTCCGCCCGCCTCGGCCAGTTTGCGGGCGATCAGCGGGACCTCGAAGGAGCCGGGGACCCAGTAGACGTCCAGTCGGCCGTCATCGACGCCGTGGCGCTTGAAGGCGTCCAGGCAGCCGGCGAGGAGGGCCTCGGTCACCAGCGCGTTGAAGCGCGACACGACGATCGCGAACCGCCCCGAGGGGGGGGAGAAGTCGCCTTCGTAAATCGGCATGGGATTCTCGGGAAAAGCGGCGTCGAGGCTGATCGAGCGCCGGGGGTCGCTTCCCTTTCCGCCCCCTCTCCCGCCGGGAGAGGGCGGCCGCGAAGCGGCGGGTGAGGGTCGTGGCGTTTCGGAGCGGGCGTCGAGTCGATTCGACGGAAGCCGAGGCTTCCGCGAAGCGCGACGACCCTCACCCGGCCCTTCGGGCCACCCTCTCCCGGCGGGAGAGGGGACGGAGAAGGCGTCGCATTCTTTTTAGGTTCCAGAATGCCGGTCGGCGCGGGGTCAGTCGACCTTCAGGCTGGCCAGGAACTCGGCGTTGTCTTTGAACTTGCCCAGCCGGGCGGTCAGGAACTCCATGGCCTCGACGGGGTTCATGTCGTTGAGCTCGCGGCGGACCAGCCAGACGCGGCGCAGTTCGTCCTCGTCCATGAGGAGTTCCTCGCGGCGGGTGCCGGAGGTGGAGACGTCGACGGCCGGCCAGACCCGCTTCTCGACGAGGCGGCGGTCCAGGCGGAGTTCCATGTTGCCGGTCCCCTTGAACTCCTCGTAGACCACGTCGTCCATCCGGCTGCCGGTGTCGACCAGCGCGGTGGCGAGGATGGTGAGACTGCCGGCCTCTTCGATCTTGTGGGCGGCGCCGAAGAACCGCTTGGGCTTCTGGAGGGCCGCGGCGTCGATGCCGCCGGCGAGGGCCTTGCCGGAGTGGGGGGCCTCGGCGTTGTAGGCGCGGGCCAGCCGGGTGATCGAGTCCAGGAGGATCACCACGTCCTTGCCGTACTCGACCATGCGCTTGGCCTTCTCGATGGCCATCTCGGCCACCTGGACGTGGCGCGCGGGGGGCTCGTCGAAGGTGGAGCTGATGACCTCGGCGGTGGGGCCCTTGACCGCCCGTTCCATGTCGGTGACTTCCTCGGGCCGCTCGTCGATGAGCAGGACCATGAGGTAGGTTTCCGGGTGGTTGGCCAGGACGCTGTTGGCGATCTTCCGCAGGAGGATGGTCTTGCCGGCCCTGGGGGGCGCCACGATCAGCCCGCGCTGGCCGAAGCCGATCGGGGCGATCAGGTCGAGGACGCGCGTGCTGATCTCTTCCTCGTCGGTCTCCAGGCGGATTCGGCCCTGGGGGTGGGTCGGCGTGAGGTCGTCGAAGCCGACCTTCTCGCTGAGGGTGTCGGGGTCCTCGAAGTTGACGGCCTCGACGCGGAGCAGGGCGAAGTAGCGTTCGTTCTCCTTGGGGGGGCGGATCTGGCCGGAGACGATGGCGCCGGTCTTCAGCCCGAAGCGGCGGATCTGGCTGGGGGAGACGTAGATGTCGTCGGGGCAGGGGAGGTAGTTGTAGTCGGGGCTGCGGAGGAAGCCGAAGCCGTCGGGGAGGACCTCCAGCGTCCCCTCGCCGTACATCAGGCCGTTCTGCTTGACCCGTTCCTTGAGGATCTTGAAGATCAGGTCTTGCTTCTTGAGCCCCGTGTAGTCGGAGATCCCCTCGGACTTGGCCGTCTTGATGAGCTGGGGCATGGTCATCTTCTGCAGCTCGGTGAGATGGATCTCGCCGCGCTTGATGTCCTCGTAGCGGTCGTGGATCGCGACGTCGCCGAAGACGTCGTCGTCCTCGACGTCCATGAACGGCTCGGAGACGGGCTCGGGGCGGTCGGGCGTCGCGCCGCGGAGGGGGGTCGGATAGTCGCGGTCGGCGGCGTCGCGGCCGCGGTCGCGGACGGGGGGGGCGTAGTCGCGGTCGCGGACGGGGGCGCCGTCGTGGGCGGCGGCCTCGCGCTCGGCGCGGTCGCGGGCGATCCGCTCGCGCAGGGTCATGCCGACGCGGGGCTCGGGCTCGTGTCGGTCGGCCGCGGCCTCGGCGGTTCGGTCGCGGGCGCGGATGAACCGGATCGGCTCGCGATCGGCGGGGGCCTCCTCGCGGAAGGGGCGCTCGGGCGTCGCGGCGGACTCGGAGGCGGTCGCGGCGTTCTCGTCCCGGGCGGACGACGCGGCGCTTTTGCGGATGCGGGAGCCGCTGGAGGGCTCGCGGCGGGGGCGGGTCTCGTTGGCCATGATGGACCGTTCTCCAGGAGCAGGCGAAACGATTGGATCGGCCGCGGCGGGTTCGACGCGGGAGGCCCGCGGCTTGGGACTCTCGCGACGGCGGGGGACGACGGGGGACATGAGCGGGCGTGGGTCTCTACGATGAGGCGTCAAGGGTGGAGGGCGACCGGCGTCGAGCGTTCGGCGCCGGCCGCGGCGGTTACGGGCGTGGTTCGGCGGTCGGTTCCGAATCGGGGGCGGCGGTCGTCAAGCCGGGCCAAAGGCGGTCGATCTCGGCTTCGAGGCTGGGGACGTCGCCGTCGTTGAGCAAGACGCGCAGGGCGCGGGCCTTCTTGCGGTCCAGCGGCCACTGCGCCGCCTCGCGAACCGCCAGGCCCTCCTCGGTCCAGCCGCGGGCGCGGCGGACCCGGTCCAGCCGGACGTCGCGCGGGGCGTCGACGAAGACGGTCGCGTCGCAGAGGCGGTCCCAGCCGGCCTCCAGCAGGACCGCGGCGTCCAGGACGATCAGGGGGGCCTCGCCGCGGCGTCGGGCCTCGGCGATCCGGCGCTGGAACTCCGCGACCATCGTCGGATGGACGATCGCCTCCAGGTCGCGCAGCGCCGCCGGGTCGGAGAAGACCAAAAGGCCCAGCGCCTGGCGGTCGACCCGGCCCTCGGCCGTCAGCGTCTCGGGGCCGAACCGCTCGGCGACGCGGCGGACGATTTCGGGGCGTCGCAAGGCCTCGTGGCCGACGGCGTCGGCGTCGATCACCGCGGCGCCCCGCGCGGCGAGGAGCCCCGCCGCGACGCTCTTGCCGCCGCCGATCGCCCCGGTCAGGCCGATCACGGGGGCCGGGCCGCCGGTTCGCGGCGTCGGCGCGGTCGGGCCGACGTTGGTCGTGGTCGACTCGGGCATGACGGGCCTTGGGGTTCGCGACGGGGTGACGGTGACGGGGGCGTGGGCGGCGGCCCTCGGTCGGGAAGCGGCCCACGCGGGCGACGCTCCTCGGACGAGGCGGCGGGCGGTCGGGTTCGGCGGACGTCGTGGCGGACGAACCGGCTCGACCGGCGGACGCGGCCTCGGTCGAACGGACGGTCGGAACACGGTCTGGCGGCCTTCGTCTCGATCCGGGCGAGTCACGGGGCGGTGGGCCGCGGATGGGACGAAGGGGGGTGACGGGAACGCGCCGCGAGCCGGCGCGGGCCAAGCACGATTGATCCCCTAACTTATACGCCTCCCGCCCTCCCGCCGCAATCCCGTTCCGCCGATTTCGGCACTTCCGCGGCTTGGGAGCCGCGTCGTCAATCGGCCAGGGGCTCCACGTCCAGCCAGTTCGGGCCCGCGGCGAGGTCCACCTTCAGCGGCACGGACAGCGGCAGCGCCCCGGTCATCTCCTCCCGCGCCAGCCTCGCCAGGGGGACGATCTCGCTCCGAGGGCCCTCGAAGACCAGCTCGTCGTGGATCTGGAGGATCATCCGGGAGGCCAGTCCCTCGGCGCGGAGCCGGCGGTCGACGAGGATCATGGCCCGCTTGATGAGGTCGGCGGCGGAGCCC
>Ga0209916_1000898_pt1 | contig 35155 bp, 22 predicted proteins | sample ThiBio_1000_plan_FD_183956 | JGI IMG/M metagenome (GOLD analysis project Ga0209916, IMG submission 183956) | Wastewater bioreactor microbial communities from Cape Town, South Africa - Thiocy_solids_2 (SPAdes) | ecosystem: Engineered > Bioreactor > Thiocyanate-remediating > Anaerobic-Aerobic ... | reverse complement strand
CACTATTTAGCCAGATTTAAGCGCAAAGGTAAGTGCTACAGCAAACAGATACACATGATTGAAAAATCGCTTAACTTACTTATGGCTAAGATAAACAATCAGCTATCTATGCTAATTTAACAATACCAATTATAGTATCATCCGCTTTAATAATAGATGTCAATATTTAGTCTCAAAAGTATGTGCTACTTTTACAGGGGTCATCCAAAGTAATCCTTCAATTACATATTTTGCTGTCATATTCGCTACAATTAAGATTTCAAATATAACCACTAAATAAGTTATAGTTATAATAGCATCTAATTTTGCATGAGTAACTTAATATACGGTGCAGCAACAAAAGAATTAATAAATCAGTTATTTATATAGATTGGTTGATTTCCTCACTATCTGGATCTCTTAGAAATTCTTTTGTTGTTCTACCACCATATTTCCAAACATCCTCATTTTCTTTTTTTAGCAATGCTTCAAAATTATTCTTAGGAATAAAATACTGTTCTGTCTTTTGTGTAATCTTGGTTAACTTTTTAATTGCGTCGTGCTTTTCTGTTGCCCCTAATTTAGCTTTTTCAATAGATGATTTTAGTGTAGAAATGGTTTCATCATAAGTGCCTGTTAGTATAGGGAAAGGGTAACCACTTTTACCACCATGAGCAAATGCAAAACGCGCAGGGTCAGTAAATCTGGATGGAGTTCCATGTATAATTTCACTTACTAACGTCAAAGATTGTAATGTTCTGGGACCAAGACCATTAAGTAACAGCAAATCTTCAAATCTTTCAGTCTTGTTTTCCTGGGCCAACCATAAAATACTTCCTAGTCTTTTTAAATCTATATTTTCAGTACGAATACTCTTATGCGATGGTAAAACGAGCCGTTTTATTTCTGATAACATTTTATCAGGATGCTCATGGGTGATCGCTAGAATACCTTGCTGAGTCTGCTGAGCATCCTTATCTACAAGATTTAAAATTTGGCCTTGGTTTTCGCCACAAATAGCTGTATGAGGTTCTTCTGTAAACGATTGAATGTTGGCAGAATTCCAATGATAGCGTCTGGCTGTTGAAACATCCGGTTTCATTCCTTGTTGAATTACTACCCAATCTCCTTTGTCGGCTACTACAAAGTTGTGTAGGTATAATTGAAAGCCATCTTGAATGGCTGTATTGTCTACTTTTGCACTTAATTTACTACAGAGGGCTAAGTAATTCCCATCCAATCCTGTTCTATTTCCAATGTCTATAAGTTCACTGGGTGTTTGCAAAGAATGTTTCCCTTTACCGCCACATACATAAATTCCTAACCTTTTTGAATGGGGGTTAATTGATTTTTTTAAAGCACTCATAACAGCTGTTGTTACGCCCGATGCATTCCAGTTCATGCCAATGACTGCTCCAAAGCTTTGAAACCAAAAAGGATCAGAAAGGCGCCTTAAAAATTCTTGTTGCCCATGTTCAACAATAATCGCTTCTACAATAGCAAAACTTAACTTGGCCATTCTTTCAAATAGCCAAGATGGAATAACCCCTCCGTAAAGTGGTAAGTCTGCTAAGCCAGAACGTTTCATTTTGGTTGATTCACTATAGTTGTTATAGTTCTTCTTTTGTGAAAAACCACTCCATGATATTTACTCCAACTCTTAATTCAAGAGAAGTGGAAGTAAGTCCTCTCATAAGTGTAACAAACATAGTATCTAATTCATGTCGTTTGTCATAATATTGTTGAGTAGTAAATTTTAGGAACATAGGAGTAATGGTACCTTTTATCTGGATATAAATACCTTTTGGAAATCCAAAATGCATTGTACTTACAATATTATTCCAAAATACAGGCACCTCAGGTAAAAATTTCTTAACGTTTTTGTTTTCTCTCATAGAATTAGGTAAATCAGTATAGTAGCCTGATTGGTAATATTGTGAACTTAAGGCATAATCTAATTCATATCCAAGTATCCAACTATATTTAAAATAAGACGAAACATCCCAGCATATATTTAGATATAATGGAAATTTTATACGCTGCTCTGTAAAAACAATACCAAACTTTCGCACTTTTACTGGCCTAGGAAAAGGATAAATTATCCCTGTTTCTAAATTTAAGCTAATTTTCGTGTTCTTATTTGTTTTCGGTCGCATTGATCCTAAAGTATAAACGGCTAGCGCTTCTAAATTTGTGTTTGGCTGATTGTATACGCTTATACCTGCCTCCTCATCATTTCCAATTTTGAAGATGGTGTAAATAGGCCCATAAGGCCATCCAGCGCCAGTACTAAAGTTGATTCGTGTATTTTTCCATGAAAACTTATTGTGCTTAGTAGCGCTTTTTTCAGAAGTTGCCCATGTGAATGAGGTCCATAAAAGGGTAAATAGTAATACGTTTATATAGTACTTTTTGTTGGTAAAGGTGTACATATTGTATAATAAGTTAACTGATAGTTGCTACTTTTTTTAGTATTAATTGTATAAGTCTTACAAATACACAAGTAAATTATATGCTTGTTTTATCTTGTATCTCTTTTATTCCTGTTTTGTGTTTTGGAAAAAAACAATCTATCATATCTATTCCAAGGCCAAGTGTTAAACAACTTTTGTAACCCCTTCTCATCTTATCAACAAAATAACTATTAAAATGTGTGGGATTTTTATCAAAAGGTCCAAACATATTTTTAAATGTTTCTATTGGAATTTTAACGTTAGCGGTAACATAAAATCCTTTAGGAAAATTAAAACGGGTACCTAGTATAACATTACCAGATAATCGGGAAAAATCAGGCATTAACTTTTGAATATCTTTGTCTCCTTGCATAGAAGTATGTAGTCCAGGATGAGAGCCAGCTTGCTTATAAACTGAATTTAAAATGATATTAACCTCATAACCTAGTATCATGGTTTGTGCTAGGTAAAATGATGTTTTGTATTTTTCTAATATCGTTATCAGAAAAGGGATTTTTATATGATTTTCCTGAAAAGTAATGCCAACTTCTTTTAGTTCTAACAGTATGGGAAAACCATAGCCTATTCCTGTTTCGAAACCTAATTTCCGCTTTGAAGAAAACTCGAAATTATAACCGGCTAATATCTTTATACTATAATTGTTACTAATATTAGCTCGTATTGCACTGTATTCATCTTTTGTTGGATCCTCCTTTACTGAGAAGAATTCATCACTCCCAATAAAAGCTCTGCCAAAACTAAATTCCACATTAATTTTTGAATTTTGCCATAAAGAATTGTTAGCTTTTAGATGCTGCGCACTAGAAAAAGACCATGTTGATGCGAATAGAAGCAGTGTAAACAGTAAAATTGTTATAATGTGTTTTTTATATAAAACTGTATGCATAATGCTAGTTTAATAAGGTGTTGAATAACGTTAAAGTATAATGCAAAATATGATTTCCCTTTGCTCTATATCAATTCTAGTATAAGCCAGTAAGGCAATAATAATGCTTATGCTCTGCTAATCCATCTATTCTACTGTCACTGATTTAGCTAAATTTCTTGGTTGGTCTACATTACAGCCCTTTTCTACGGCTATATGATAAGCGAGTAATTGTAAAGGAATTACCGATATGATGGGCATGAGTGCCTCATGCGTGCCTGGAACTTCTATTACGTAATCTACCAGCTGTTTTACACGCTCATCTCCTTGTGTAACAATAGCAATAATCTTTCCCTTTCTAGCTTTTATCTCTTGTATATTAGAAATAATTTTTTCATAGGTTCTATCTTGTGTAGCAATAAATACTACAGGCATATTTTCATCAATAAGTGCAATAGGTCCATGCTTCATTTCTGCAGCAGGGTAGCCTTCGGCATGGATATAAGAGAGTTCTTTTAGCTTTAAAGCACCTTCTAGCGCTACAGGGTAATTGTACCCTCTTCCTAAATACAAGAAGTTAGTTGCATCTTTAAAAAGGTTAGCCAATCCTTTAAGCTTACATTCTTGCTGGAGCATAGCTTTTACTTTATCAGGAAGGCTCGCTAGCTCATTAATAAGTTCTTCAAAGGAAGCTTGCATAATAGTTTTTCGCTGCTGAGCTAATGATAAAGCTAGGAGTATGAGCACAGTAATCTGCGCTGTGAAAGCTTTGGTACTAGCCACGCCTATTTCAGGACCCGCATGAGTGTAAATGCCTGCTTGTGTAGTTCTAGCAATAGAAGAACCTACTACATTGCATATACTTAATACAGTAGCTCCCTTTGCTTGTGCAAGCTCGATAGCAGCCAATGTATCGGCTGTTTCTCCCGATTGTGAGATAGCTATTATGATGTCTCCTGGTTTGATAATAGGATTTCGGTATCTGAACTCCGACGCATATTCTACTTTTATAGGTATTCTACAGAATTCTTCAATAACATATTCGCCTACAACGCCGGCCAACCAAGATGTGCCACAAGCTACAATAGTAATTTTAGGTGCACAAATCAGTTGGTTGATATATGCTTCAATGCCCCCTAGTTTGATGCTCTTTTGTGCTATGTCTAGCCGCCCACGCATACAATCTGCTATAGAAGTGGGTTGCTCAAATATTTCCTTAAGCATAAAATGCTCAAAGCCTCCTTTTTCTATAGCTTCTAGCTCCATATCTAATTTTTGTATATATGGAGTCAAAGGCACATTCTTACTATTACTTAAAAAGAATTGGCCATCCTTGATAATAGCAATTTCATAATCATTAAGATAAACGACCTGGTCTGTATATTCTAGAATAGGAGTAGCGTCAGAAGCAATAAAAAACTCATCTTTCCCAATACCTATTACAAGTGGACTGCTCTTTCTAGCAGCAATAAGTGTGTTGGGCAGCTCTTCAGACATAATGATAATAGCATAGGCACCTACAACTTTGTGCAACGCCAACCTGACAGCTTCTTCTAAAGAACAGTCATTATATAACTGGATGTCTTCAATAAAGTTGATAAGTATTTCTGTATCAGTATCACTTGTAAATACATATCCTTTTTTTAGCAGCTCTTGCTTGAGAGTATTATAGTTTTCTATAATACCATTATGAATAATTGCTAGCTTGCCAGAATTAGATAAATGAGGGTGGGCGTTTATATCATTGGGAATGCCATGGGTAGCCCAACGGGTATGCCCCATGCCAATATGGCTATGTAATGGCTTATTGTCTATGTAGGCAGTTAAATCCTTTACTTTTCCTGCTTTTTTGTACACTTGGATGTTTCCATCTAATAAAGCAATACCCGTACTATCATAACCCCTATACTCTAATCTTTGTAAACCTTTTAAAATGGTAGGGTAACTTTCTCTGTGTCCTACATAGCCTATTATTCCGCACATAGTTTTTATTTATCGAATTCTGTCAATAGAACGTACTAATTTTTCGTCTTTTCTTATAAAGTAATTGGCCAAAAGGTTATTGATAACAGCTATTATAGGCATACTAAAACCAAATTTATAATAACTACCTGCTACATTAGGTAATAATGCTGTTTGATTTTTTGTAACCAAGTATATAATTAACCCTACTAAAGCAGTTAGTAATAAACTATTTAATGCACCTAGTTGAAGCTGCAACCTACGATTATCAAATCGAATAATTTCATATACTGCAACCAAGCCAATTACAATAGAGATGCTGCCTAGTAATGCATAAGGCATAACAGTATTATGGAGTAGATTGTTGGCAAGATCAAGCTCTTTTAGCTTCCAGGCATAGATAATATAACTATGTAAAGTCGCAGGATCAGTTTTATGCCATATAGGTAAAAATAGAAATATACATATGGTGATAACTATTAGCAATAAAAAAACAGTTTGTATACGTTGTAACATAAGGTGTTGTATTAATAAGCTTAGTTATTGGCTAACATAGTTAATAATTTAGTTAACGTGGTTTTTAACATTCTTCTATCTACAATAAAATCTAAAAAGCCATGTTCGAGCAGAAACTCCGAAGTTTGAAAACCTTTAGGCAAATCTCTTCCAATAGTATCTCTAATGATTCTAGGACCTGCAAACCCTATAAGTGCACCTGGCTCTGCAATATTAAAATCTCCTAGCATGGCAAATGAGGCAGTTACTCCACCTGTTGTAGGATCTGTAAGTAAAGAGATATAAGGTATCCTGGCTTTTGCTAATTGTAGTAATTTTGCAGATGTTTTAGCCATCTGCATCAAAGATAGTCCTGCTTCCATCATGCGTGCGCCACCTGATTTGGAAATAATCAGCAAAGGAGCTTTGTACTTTAACGCATGGTCAATCGCCCTGGCTATTTTTTCTCCTACTACCGAGCCCATTGACCCACCAATAAAGTTAAAATCCATACAAGCAATAACCATATTGATGCCATTTACAGGACCATAGCCTACTTGAATAGAATCTTTTAGTTGCGTGTCTTGCTGTGCTTGTTGCAGCCGTTGTGTATAAGGTTTATTGTCTATGAACTCAAGCGGATCCGCAGAAGTAAGGCTAGAGGCAATTTCTGTAAATTGATTGTTGTCAAAGAGAATTTCGAAATATTCTTTAGACCCTATACGGACGTGGTAACCATCTTCTGGCGAGACATAAGCATTTTCTTTTAACTCTTTAGTTTGTATAATTTTCCCTTTTGGGGACTTATACCATAGCCCGTCAGGAACTTCCTTTTTATGTTCAGTAGGGGTTAAAATTCCCTTTTGTTTTCTTCTAAACCAAGCCATAAGTATGTGTAGTTAATTTAATCTTTTATATTAATTATGCTATGTCAATTTTAGACTCTAAATATACATCTTGTATGGCATGTAATAAGGCGATTCCTTCTTGCATAGGCCGTTGGAACGCTTTTCTGCCGCTGATGAGTCCCATGCCACCTGCTCGTTTATTAATAACAGCTGTTTTGATTGCTTCCGTCAAGTCCCCACCTCCTTCTGAAGCTCCTCCAGAGCTTATAAGGCCTATTCGTCCCATATAGCAGTTAGCTACTTGGTAGCGACACATATCAATTGGATGTGCTGAAGTAAGTTGGTTGTACATATTGGGATGGGTTTTTCCAAACTTTAAGGTTGTAAAACCTTGGTTACAAGTGGGTAGTTTTTGCTTGATGATATCTGCTTGTAAGGTTACGCCTAAATGATTGGCTTGCCCGGTTATATCTGCTGCACAGTGGTAATCTTCTTGTTGAGTTTTAAAGCTACTGTTTCTTGTATAACACCACAGAATAGTAGCCATTCCTAACTCATGTGCTCGTTCAAATGCTTCTGCAACTTCTTTTATCTGCCGGCTCGCTTGCTCAGAACCAAAATAAATAGTAGCTCCTACAGCCGTTGCTCCTAAATCCCAAGCTTCTTCTACAGAGCCAAAAATAGTTTGATCGTATTTAGTGGGATAGGTTAATAATTCATTATGGTTAATCTTCACAATACAAGGTATCTTATGAGCATATTTCCTAGCCATAATAGATAAGGTGCCCAGCGTAACAACCACTGCGTTACACCCACCTTCTATAGCTAGCTTCATAATATTTTCTGGATCAAAATAAAGTGGGTTGGGTGCAAACGACGCACCTGCTGTATGTTCTATTCCTTGGTCTACCGGTAAGATAGAAAGATAACCTGTATGAGCTAATCGGCCATGGTTCCAAATGGCACTAAGGCTTTTAAGTACTTGAGTACTTCTTCCAGACGGTATAAATATTTGTTCAAAAAAGTGAGGACTAGGTAGATGTAGATATTTTTTATCTATGGTATTGCTTTGGTGAGTAAGTAAATCGACTGCTTCTTTACCTAAAATTGTCTCTATATCGCTATAATTCATATTTTTTGCTTATTATTGCCACAGATAAAATTGGTGGTTATAGATCTTTTAGCATTAATCTATTGCAAAAGTATTGAGAACTAGCCAATAATTTATTTTCTTTGATAAAAAATATATGGTGATTGTAGCTCAGTTGGTTAGAGCGCTGGTTTGTGGCACCAGAGGTCGCGGGTTCGAGTCCCGTCTCTCACCCTCTTATATCTTATAGTATATACCATCACGTAAGTGCCATTTATAAGATGCCTGTCTTCATTCAGTAGTCAGCTCCATTATATAATTATACAATGGATAGTTTAAAATATAACTAGGGGCTTGTGTAGAAGTTTGGTAGGTTATTGAGTAATATAATTATCATAGCATCTTTTAAAATAAAAATCCTACATATAACCTAGTGGCTATATGTAGGATTGGAAGAAAGAGCTATCTACTAAGGTTCGTAACGCTATTCGTGGAGTGGTTTAGATTCTTCCCATTCTACTATAGCTGGTGGCACTGGTTGTTGAGAGTTTGGAACTTCTACGTGTATACTAATCTGCATATTTTTTACCAAATCTATACCATTTATTTCTAATGCTATATTTTTCCCTTCTCCACGTTTTAATTTTGCTTTATTTATGTTGGTGACTTGTGTTAAGTTAATCCTGGCTTGGTGTTTTAATTCTTTACTGTCTTTACTGTCAGCTAGTGCTTTAAGGAAAACTTTAGAAGTGTCTCCAGTACTATTTGCTATTTCATACCATAATTTAATATTTGCTAACTCTGCTTTTTCTAAAGGTCTACCAATATTTTTAATGGTAACAATAAATGGTTTATCAGTAACTAATCCTTTTTTTGCAATAAGGACTAACTTTGGAGCTTCTGTTGAATCGTATTTTTGTTTTTGATGTTTTGCTGCGGCTTTTGCTGCAGCTTTTGCTTCCTTTTTCTCTTTTTTCTCTTTTTTTGAGTCTGCTTTTATTTTGTTGTTTTGATCTTTCTGTTGCCCTTTATTTTCCTTCATTCCTTTCCGTATTTCCTTTTTCTTATTATTAAACTTCTCTTTTGCTGCTCTTACCTTTTCCTTAAAATCTTTATTAATAGCTTGTTTTTGTTTTTTATAATCATCTTTCTCAATTTCTTTCTTTTTTAACTTAAGCTTAAGGTCTGCAAGCTTATTAAGTTTCTCATCTTTAAGTGTATTTTCGGTTTGTATGAATTCTTCCTTTACCGTCTTGTTTTTATTATCAAAGGTTTGGTGCGCTTCTTTGATTCTTTTTAAATCCGCTTCATGTTGTTGTTTTATTTTTTGAATTTCGTTGACGTCCTGCTGTTCTTTTTCCGTAGTGGGATCTTCAGTATACCCATGCCACTCTATTTCTTCCTGTCCTATGGGTTTGCTATTCTGTGCAGCGTCACTCGGATATACTAAAACAGTTAACTTAGCTGCAAGCTCCCCTTCGTTCGGCTTTGCTACTATTATAATTGGGTTAGTTTCTTTTCCTTGTGTTAGTTTTGTAGTTGGAGAACGCTTTAGTAATTTTTTTAATGTAGCAGTTGTTTCTTCTTTAGATTCACGAAATACAAAACTAACGTCAGGTTTGTTGCTTGTAAGCTCTACTCTATATTTGGTAAGATCTCTAATGTCTTCTTTTAGTGGCTTTAAAGTAAAGTAAGTTTCATTTCCTAGTCCCTTAAAACCGTAAGGAAAGTTGATAGCAAATTCACTTTTTATCCATCTAACATACACATGGTCAACAACTGTTTCATCTGCATTCAAAAGTTCAAATTTTAACTTTACTTCAATAGCATCTTTATCTGGTTCTAAATTGAAATCTTTGAAAGAATTTTTTATGTGTGCTGGGTCCAGCTCTTTTACTACATTGTCAAGTTCAGTTAGAGTTTCTTTTAGAGGCTCTGTGGCAGAAAAAGTTTTAACTTCATTTGCACCATTTGTATAAGTTACTGTAGTTCCAGTTGTTGTGCCTGCAAAAGTATTTTGCTCAACAATACTGGCTTTTAATGTAAAATCTTTTAGTTCTACGGGGGTTCCAGTATCGCCTATAGAGAAAGTTATTTTAATTTTTTTATCTTTATCCCCTTCTAGGAGCTTGCTTTTTGCTGCTATTTTTAGGCTGCCTACAGCATCGGGGCTGCCTGATTTACATTGACATTTTGATGCATTAAGTATAAGGACAAGTGCTATAAATTTACCTAGTAAACACAATAGGTATTGATGTCTATATTTTTGTGAGCGCTTCGTAGTGTACATAGTAAAATAATAATGTGTTCAGAATATATGGGTTAAAAACATAAACTTATTCTTTATAAACTAAGATTTACTTTTCAATAAGACAAGGAAAATGAATTAAATAGTTATCGTTAAGTTTAGTGTTATCGTATGGGGTATAGCGCTATTTTGCTAATGTGCTACACCACAATTCAGCATTAGGATGTTGCGTAAATAAATTGCCAAAAGGAAAAGGAAGCGAGATAAATACACAGGATGAATTTGTAAAATAATGGATATATAGTTAACTTCTATTAAAAGAACATATCCATTCAATCATCTCTTCTATTACCATGTCAAAATGCCTAAAAGAAACGATGGCTTTGCTATTGCTAGTGATGCTAGTAATAAGTTGTAATCGGTCTCAACAATTCAACAAGCTTAAAGAAGAAGAGAAAAATTTAATTCAGGAGCTTCAACAAAACACTAGGCAGTCTAAGTGGTATGCCTTAAAAGAAAAAGTAATACCTGAAGCAAAGGCTTATCCACCAGCAGCCAACCAACAATTGTATCTCGCCAAGGAAATACTAAAGGATTTAAGAGAAGCACAGTATGATGCAGAGGCAGGTAGTATAAAGGCACAGAAAAAAATAGAACGCCTTTTACGGCGAGTAAGGGACGAGGCAGGTTTCAAAGCAAATAATGTAAAACAGGCTATAGAAAGTCTAACAATATGGATAAAGCTGCTTGAAAATATACGCCGTCAACAAAAGCTTACAAAAGTTAAGTAGTAAAACTTTCTTAGGCTGGCAGAAGAATAAAAAGTAAAAAATATTGATTCATTATAGTTATAGATAAAAGATATATTTCCCCTCAGCTAATAGAATTCTTCTGAAACTTCATAAAATCTAGAGGCGTTTAAATGTGATCATGTTATAGATTTCGGAAGAGGCTTAATATTTGTAATGTTGTACAGCAAATGATTCTTTATCAGTTTTGTTATATTTCAAAAATTTTTACTAAATCTTATAACTCCGTTATCACAACCTCTACAAATCACAAAAGCAATGCTAATCTGAGAAAATGCGTATAAATATAAACTAGTATAGCTAATACGAAAATATTACTGAAAGGTTATACTCAGCTATTCAATACATATGATTGATAATCAAAAATATTTGTGTAAATAAGGCAATCTTTTTATAGAGGCTTATTGATTATTTTGTTGATTAATAACTGCTATACTTCGCTCTTGTAACTCTGCAGCAGCTATTTCTAAATTTAATTTTTGAGCTAAAGGTACAAAAAATTGAAGTGTTTCTTCAGCAATCTGCTTTTTCTTGGTATAAGAACTATGGCCTTCAATGGTGCGTATATTGTGGATACGGTCTGCTATTTTTACATACAATACTCGCTTGTCTTCTACGTCCAAAAGCATCATTATATTTTCATGAGGAGCTAACTGCACCTTGTAAAAGCTATCTTGCACGCTTTCAAAATGTGTCGCCCCATCCACAATATCCACTACCTCTTTTCCAAACATCATTTCCAAATTTCCCAAGACCATAGGAGTGTCCTCTACTGTATCATGTAGTAAAGCTCCCAAGATGGTGGCTTCATCCGTATTATAGTCTAATACAATATGAGCTACTGCCAAGGGGTGTAAATAAAAAGGTTCACCTGATTTACGTCTGACAGAACCATGATACCACTTGATCATCTCAATAGCTGTTTCTATAGCAGTTAGATTGGCATTGCTCTTTTGCTTGACAGCAGCTAGAAAAGCTTTTTCTTGCTCAAGAGCTCCTGGGAAACTATCATCAGCTCTCACGAGCTCAACACCTAATTCCATATAAGGATCATCCATATCACGAGGCCTTACGTCGCTAACGCATGTAGGCAGAACATAGCAATGTGTGTCATAATTTTCTTGCTTACTAATATCTATATTGGTATAGCCATAATGTGCCTTTACAATACGCTGATTAGAAACTAACAAGAGTGAGACTGGTGTTTCTGGCATAGGCAAAGCACTAGTATGCATTTGAGCTTCGTAAACTGCTTGAATACTGGGAATATCAGTGGTAGTACTTAAGATAAAAGCAACGGCTGATACTTTTTTTACATAACTTTTATCCTTTTTAACAGAAGGAAGGGGATAAGTTAGTTGCGTATCAGCTAAAGTGATATAGATAGTTTCTTCTTCCTTGTTTGAAACTTTTAAAGCTTCTATACTATTTACCAGCATTTTTTGAATGAGTTTAGGGTCACAAATCAGTTCCTGATAAGCACTTCTATTTGTAATGTGAGACTTTGTATGAAGAAGTTTAGCTTGCAAGGCTGCTAGTAAATTGTCTATAGTAATAGGGTTGATTTCTAAACGTAAATAATCTGTAGCTCTGCTTTCTATTCTTTCAAGTGCTACTGCCATGGGGGTAACAGTATTTTGTAGTTGATCGAGTACATGATCGATAGCTATTACATCTTTAAACCCTTGTGCCTTTTGTGTACGAAGCTCTTTTACTAAGCCTACTACTTTAGTAAGTTCTTGCACTTTAGCTTGCTTAAGGGTTTTAAGTAGGCGTATTTTTTCTTTAAAGATGTCTAACAGAGCCTCTTTATTTTCTTCATTTACAAGGGTTAGTGTTTCTTTATCTGTAGCGAGTTCATCGAAACGCTGTTCTTTCCTACGAGCAAAGATAAGGCCGATAAGAAGTCCAAAAATGCCTTGGTAGAGAAGTAGGTACTTAGAAGAAAAATCTAAGGATAAGTTTATTTTACCCACAAATAAGGAGTGGCAAGCAAAGGCAAGGATAATACCTAAACTTCCAAGCACTAAGGCAGTAGCCCAATCCACTAGAATGAAAAGCAAAATAATCATAATAGCTATATTGATGAGCCACTCAGTACTTCCACCTGTGAGCAAAAACATAATGGTGCTCATAAAAGGCAAACAGTATAGAATAGTAAGATGAAAAAAGGTAGGCATATAAGACTTCATGTATTTAGGCCACTTTGACTTTACCACTAATAACCCACAAGCAAGAGCTCCTATTAGGCGTAGTGTAAGCATTAAATCGGGTGCCAGAGAGCTGTTAGTACTCCACATAAAGTAAGGATAAGTGAAGTTAATACCATAAAAGGCTCCAAATAATACATAAGGAGCACCATACTCTTTTATACGCTTTTGAGAATACCGAATAATATTTGGCAAACTAAATAAATAATGACTCCATTTTTGGATGGATTTATTGTAAGGTCTTACCAAAGCACTTGGCACCTGGTAGCCACTCCTATCGACCAATACAATTTTTCCATTCTGTATAAGATGGATAACAAGAAAGCTGATTGCATTTATTATAATACTAATTATTACATCTAAGTGGATATACGCTTCAGGCAAGTACAGATGGATGAGAGCAAATCCAATTAGAGTAATAACCATAGCTCCATAAAAAGACTTTTTATCAGTTTTAAGTCCCATAATACCTGCCAGTAAAGGGCATAGTAATACAGAGCTGGATATGCGCCAGGCATTAAGAGTTAGATTAATTGTGTTAGTTGCTTTTAGTCCTATTATAATACTTATAAGGCCTATTAAAAAAGTAATATATTTAGCCCCTTTTAGTTCATTGAAGTTGGAAAAAGAATTTCGATGACCAATAATAGGCTTTATAACATCATGAGATATTAATAAGCCAGCAGTATGTAGATAGGAGTCGGCTGTAGACATTACAACAGCAAGCATGCCAGCTATAGCCAATCCTTTAACACCTATTGGTAAAATCTCCTTGATTACGTGAGGCATAACATCCGCATACTGAATGTGCGGATAAAGTACAATTGCAGCCAGTCCAATTATCATAATGGTTACTTGCAATAGCGGATCTAAGCCAGCCAAAAGAAAATATTGTTTTCTTAATTGTTCTGGACGCTTTGCCATTAAAAGGCGTTGAAAAAGAGGAGGATCTACTACTGCTAAAGGGGGTATGCTCCACATTAAAAATAAACTTAGGTAAAAAGGAAACTTTTCATGAGAAAATACTTTTAGTTTATCTGCTGGTACTTGCGCAAATAGTTTGTCGATACCTCCTATTCTGTTTAGCATTATACTAGCTATAAGGGGAATGACAATAAATAGAACTAAAAATTGGAATACATCGGTTGCAGTTACTGATTTTATACCGCCATGCGCTGCATAAATAGCTAACAAAAGTCCTCCCATTATAATTCCTAAACTTGCTGGTATGTTTAATAGTGATTCACAGACAACACCAAGCATAAATAGCTCCATACCAATAACACAAAAGGAAAATATAGCACCTAGCACTCCAGTAAGTATCTGGCTTCTTTTACCATAAAAACTGCCCATCACATCTCCCATAGTCAAACAATTAGGAAAATATTTCATGTGGGGTGTTACAAAAATCGCTATACCAAGCAGTTGAAAGACTGCTGCTAGCAAAGCACAAGTCATAATAACCCCATCTGAAAACACATCACTCGCTGTATCAAGTATATTAGCTCCGCCCGTGTTAGTAGCAAAGAAAGTTAGGACAAGAACTCCTGTGCTATACATTTTGTTTCCTAAGGCATATTCTCTAATATCTTTGATGCCTTTTCCTGCCTGTATGCCTATAATTAGCGTAACCGCTAGAAAAGCATATATAATCAAAAAATCTATGCTAAAGTAATTCATAGTAGTTATGATGTAATTAGGAGCTGCAAAGTATGCTAAAAGCTCCATTTACGCAAGAAAGTGTATTTGCAATACAATATTAAATAATCAAAATAGAGTATGGAAGGTTGTTTGACTACAAAAAGTCCATTAATAGAAAGGAAATTATTTTACTTTATGCTTTGATTGTATTCGCTTAGTTAACAATACAAGTTAGAATTGTTTGTTCAGCAGTATATAAACTCACCAGTGAAAATTAATTGATATCTACAAGTCATAATTAGAGGGGCAGTATAAGCTTGTTTAGTATAAGTTTCTAATTTCAATGGATGGCAGATTCCTTGAAGCAGGAAGCAGCCAGCGCTATAAAGAAAGTTCTTAACAGAGCCTAAGGGTTTGCAAAACAATCTTGCAGTAGTTATAGGAGTTGCTGCTTGATGTAAAGAGGGAACGCTTGGCTGCTATGTCTGTTTTATGGATTCATCTATAGCAAATTTGATACCCTTGTGGCAAGGGTAAGCGTTAGCGCACCAGTTCAGAAATAACAAGCCTAATGCATACTCTTACTGGATTGCCACGCCATATTATAAAATTGAGATAGATTACACTTTACCGGCTAGGAAAGAGCTTTTGCAGAGCCTTTTGCATACGCTCCATAGCTTCTTGTATCACTTCATCAGAAGTAGCATAAGACAGTCTAATGCAATTAGGCTCCCCAAAAGCAGCACCATCTACTAAAGTAACTTTGGCTTCTTTTAAAATATACATACAAAAGTCTTCTGCAGTTTTAATGTCTTGCTCTCCATCTGTATAACCAAAATAATAGCTGATATCTGGAAAAAGGTAAAAAGCACCAAGTGGCATATTGCATGTAACCCCTGGTATGTTGCTTATACCCTTCATTGCCAGGTCTCTTCTTCGCTTATAAATAGTTCGCATTTCTGCTATAATCTGCATATCTACATCAAAAGCAGCTAAGGCTGCTCGCTGAGAAATAGAGCAGGTACCAGAAGTAAGCTGGCCTTGTATTTTTTCGCAAGCTTTAGTAAGCCATAGGGGAGCAGCCAAATAACCTACTCGCCAACCAGTCATAGCATAACTTTTAGAAAAGCCATTAATAGTAACTACTCGGTCTTGTATACTAGCTATAGAACCTATGCTCGTAAAATCATCTGTAAAATTGATATGCTCATAAATTTCGTCTGCAACTATTAACACATGCTTATGCCTTTCTAATACTTCTGCTATAGCCATTAAAGAAGATTTCGATAGCACAGAACCTGTCGGGTTGCTCGGAGAAGAGAAAATAATGGCTTTTGTTTTATTTGTTATAGCTTGTTCTAATTGTTCGCTAGTAGGCTCATAATTGTTTTCCTTACTTCCTTTTAAGAATACAGACTTGCCACCTGCTAGTTGTACAATAGAAGCATAACTTACCCAATAAGGTGTATATACAATTACTTCATCGCCAGGGTTCAATAAACATAGAAATAGGTTGGATAAAGATTGTTTGGCTCCTGTGGAAACAACAATTTGCTCTGGCGTACAGATAATGTTATTTTCCTTAGCTAGTTTTCTTGTAATGGCAGTTCTTAGGTCTAGGTAGCCAGCTACAGGCGAATAAGTAAAATAAGATCCACTATCAATGGCTTCTTTAGCAGCTTGTTGTACATATGGAGGTGTTGGAAAATTGGGTTCTCCTATGCTTAAATCACATATATCATAACCTTGTGCTTTCAATAATTGAGATTGCTTATTCATAGCTAAAGTAGCTGATTGTGGTAGTAATTTTATTCGGTCAGAAAGAAAGTCGCTCATGTTTAATTGACATTAAGAGTATAGGGTTGTTATTATTTGAGTGGTACAAATTTATATGGATAAGCCGAAAGTTCTATATGTTATGAGAAAGGAAATATAGGAGTAAACGTTATATATTTTAGTCTTCGTCTTTTACATAGCCATTACCCTTATTTTGTTAACTGGCTAAGATATTCAAGCTACTATAATAATTATTTGTTAAGGATATGCCAAACCAGCTAATATATATCTTTTGCTTAGGGTAATAATAATATGGATAAGGTAATTGTTGTTTATGCGAATTACTAGTCTATAAGTGTATATTGTACAGTAGTTACCACACGTATATGCTTTTTTGTAGGTATATGCGTATCTTCTATAGAAAATAAACCTTGTGTTGCATGGCATATATTGCCTACTTTACTGCCTGAATCCTTAGCAAACTGTTCTGCAGCTTTACGTGCTTCTAAGGTGGCTTCTTGAATCATAATAGGTTTTACTTCGTTTAACTTAGTAAAAATGAACTTAGGACGGTATTCCCATCCATTATCTAGAACAATACCTTTAGCTACCAATTCCTCAGACTTTTGTAAAGTTTTTTCTACTAGCGCTACGTTATTGGAACGGATGGTAATAGTAGCCTGAGTAGCATACCTAAGCTTTCTGCTAGAACCAAAAGTCCTTGTTTCATTATCATCGATAGCAGGTATACCATAAGTAATTTCTTCTGAGCTAAATCCCTGGTTAAATAAAAATTCTGTAATGGTTCTATGTTGCTCTTTCAACTTTTGCTGTAGCATACCCAAATCATCTTCTGCTATACAGAAGCTAATAGTCCAAACACCTATATTTGCATCTGCTTCACGTTCAGCTAATCCTTTTACTGTGACATTTCTAGGTGCTTGGCGAGATTTTAAAAGATAGCTACCCAGAATAGCACTGGATGTAATAAAAGATAAACTAAGTAACATGATTTTTAATAAACCATATTTCCGTATATCTGATGTATTGTTCATAACAAGATAGTTTATATATATTAAGAACTTTATCGTAAATCAACTATCTCCAAATCTGTATATTTTGTTGTATCAAATTCAAAATAGCTGTCTTCAAAATCCACATCTGACACTACATTCATGATTATAAAGCTATGTGTTATACCACTGTTGTCCAAAGCTTTAATGTCCTTTATTTGATGATTTTTTTTTCCAATAGTTAAGTTAAGTTGGTTGATAAGGCTGTCTTGGTCACTAGCTACTAATTCTACTATATCATACTCTATTTTATCAATGGTAATGGACTTCAAAGCAATAGGTATAAATCCTTGCTGGTGTATATGCATAAGTTGTATCGGAGAAAATAGTTCTGCTTCTTCAGCTTCAAAATTATTAACATGTACTTCATGCAGTTCTGTTAAGTAATTCCATATAAATTCTCCGTTACTAATTATAACTTGCTCGTCTAATACAATTTTATACTTATTGCCTTTTGTCCAAACTTTGCCTTGTATTTGTTGTGCCTCTTCAGCATCTTTTTCTTGTCTAGTATAAATAAAATCTGCTTGAAGGCTGTTGGGCGTTTTAATGTTCGCTAATACTTTTCTTGCTTGGCTATGTGGTTTGATTTTTGCCAGGCTAGGAGATGAATAGCAACATACTATAAAGACCAGGCAACTTAATTTTTTATACATGCTCTTGGATTTTAAATGGCTAACAATTGTTGCTTGGTAGTTACTTTACACATTTTCTTGCTGGCTACGGAGAATCATTTCTAGACTGCGTTCGTCTGTTATTAATACCTCCCTAGCTTTACTTCCTTCAAAAGACCCTACAATGCCAGCTGCTTCCAACTGGTCTATTAATCTGCCTGCTCGATTGTAACCCAATTTCAATTTTCTTTGTATAAGCGAGGTGCTGCCTTGTTGATGTGATACAATTAGTCTAGCTGCTTCTTCAAAAAGTGGGTCAATATCTCCCAAGTCTAACTCTGCTCTGCTATCGTCCTCATCTTCTTCATAAGCAGGTAGTATATAAGCCGACTCATAGCCGCGTTGTGCACCTATATAATCACAAATATGTTCTATCTCATGTGTATCTAAGAAAGGGCACTGCAACCGGATGATAGATGAATTCATGGCAAGTAGCATATCTCCTTGTCCTACTAATTGCTCTGCACCACCCGTATCTAATATAGTTCTAGAATCTACTTTAGAAGTAACCCTGAAAGATATGCGTACTGGGAAGTTCGCTTTGATGATACCAGTAATAACATTTACGGATGGTCGTTGGGTAGCTAATACCAAATGTATACCAATGGCCCTAGCTAGCTGGGCTAATCTAGCAATAGGCATTTCTACTTCTTTACCTGCTGTCATCATCATATCAGCAAATTCATCAATAACTAATACAATATAAGGCAAAAAGCGGTGCCCTTTTTCTGGGTTAAGCCTACGTTTAACAAATTTGTCGTTGTATTCTTTAATATTTCTGGTGCCAGCTTGCTTTAATAATTCATACCGAAGGTCCATCTCTAAGCATAGCGAGTTAAGGGTATGGACTACTTTTTTTGTTTCAGTAATAATGGGTTCCTCGCTTTGTGGAAGTTTGGCTAAAAAGTGTCGTTCTAAGTGGCTAAAAAGCGATAGCTCTACTTTTTTAGGGTCTACAAGCACTAATTTAAGTTGCGAAGGATGTTTTTTGTAAATCAATGACGCAAGCAATACATTCAAACCAACAGATTTTCCTTGTCCAGTAGCACCTGCAATAAGCACATGGGGCATACGTACTAGATCTACTATTACTGCCTCATTGGAAATACTTTTGCCTAATACAATGGGTAATTCCATGTTGCTCTTTAAAAATTTATCGCTTAGCAACATATCTCTAAAAGGCACCATTTCTCGATTTTTGTTGGGTACTTCAATACCAATGGTTCCTTTTCCAGGAATAGGAGCAATAATACGGATGCCTAATGCAGCTAAGCTAAGTGCTATATCATCTTCTAAATTTTTAATCTTAGAAATTTTGACGCCTGCTTCTGGTACAATTTCATATAAGGTAACAGTTGGCCCAATAGTAGCTTTAATACTAGAAATACCAATTTTAAAATCGGTGAGCGTTTTTACAATTTTATCTTTGTTTTGCTCAAGCTCTTCTTGGCTAACTTCTTTTTTAGGCGCTTCTCTGACTTCTAATAAGTCAACGGTAGGGTAGTGGTATGCAGAAAGCTCTAGCTTTGGATCATAATCTTCTAATACATTTTCTGTACTAGGGTCTTTTTTGTTTTCATGCAATAGAGCACTGTGATTTGTAGCAATAGTGCTATTATTTTCTTCTATAAACTTTGATGGTGCATCTTCTTCTGATACAGTAGTATCTACGATAGATAAAGGTACTTCGGCAGAAGTATTAGCATAGATTTTTTCGTTTAAATAAGCATGTTTGGAATTTTCTATTTCCTCCTCCTCATCTTCTGATTCTTCATATTCATCATCCGTTTCTTTTAACTCTTCTTCTGACTCTAAAAAGCGGTTAAATGAGGTTTTTGTATAGTTGGGCGTTTGTATGTGGGTAGAAGGTAGTGTTGTTTTTTGTATAGTTTCAAGTTTGGAAGTACGTGCTTTAATAAAAGGAAATAAATTTCTAAATGAAGTAATATTGAAATAGTAAATAATAAATATTAATAAAACCGTACATAAAAAGATAAGGGTACCCCAGCCCAGTAGACTATCAAATAGTATACCTAATTCAAAGGCTACACCACCCAAGAAATTATCAAATAGTTCTTTGGTCGGGAATAATAAAGCTATGTAACCCAATGCTACATTTATCCAAAGTATACTAAACACAGAAAAAGTCGTAGCTCGATAAAGACTCCAAGCGCTCCAAACCCTACTTTGTGTAAACTTAGCACCTAGTAAATAGAGGGGAGGAATAATTAGAAAGGCGGTTATGCCTAGCCATCTAAACATAAAATAGTAGGAAGCCATGGCCCCTACAATACCTAGCCAGTTATGCATAAGCTTTCCAGCGCTTTTTATGCCTAGTTCTTGAACTGATTCTAGAGCGCCCTGGTCAAATCTCCCATGCACCAAATGTGAAATAAAGGCAACACATAAAAAGCATGCTATCCCTTGCATAAGAATACCTATTGCCACTTTTAAACGGTGGTCTATAGAGAAGCTGGGTAGTTTAAATTTTCTTTTTTGTTTGTTTGGTGTATCGTTCTTTCCTTTATAGGTATTCTGTACAGTTGCCATACGTTTATACAATTAAACCATGCTTATGATTAACTTATACCTCTTAATAAGAATTATAGTGGTACACTATGGTATAAGTTATAGGGTAAGATATAATTTATAGTATGACAAAGGTAACAGAAAACGACTAATGTATAAAATAAAGATACTGGTTGCTGCTTATAAGACTAAATGATAGATATGTATTTAACCGCTCTTTTTAGGAATTAAATATTCAAAAAAGGCTCCTGTTGCTCCATGCTGATACATAATGACGGTAGGATTAATAGATTTAAGAAATGGGGCTAAATCTGCTATATCTTCAGGGGTTGGCTCATACCTACCTATGTCTATATATGCGTCTATATTATTTCCGGAAGATAAATAATAATAAAAACACTTAAAAAAACTTTTAAAAGCACCGGTATGTTGATCTATTAATAAGAAGTAAGGTATACCAAAAACCTTAAATATTTCACCTTCTACCCAAAATTCTTCCTGTTCTGTATGGCTACAGCTTTCAAGAAATAGCTTATCAAACTCTTTAATGTCTACTTTGCTTAAGTTGCCTTTTAGTTGTCTATGTACTCCAATGAGTTCATTCATAAGTACTATCTGTCTCATAAACTTAACAAGCAACTGTATTTCTGGCTCTTCTAGTTTTCTAGCTACTAGCTCCTTATTTAAATTTTGTAATAATTGCCTTGTATCTTGCATAAGCTTATATGGATTATTAGTGGGGCTAATACGCATATATCTAGTGCCTGATAAGTCTATATTCTTTATAATTTGCATGGCAGGCTGATATATAGTATCAGTTAGTTTGTGTAACAATTTTTCCCATTTATTATCAACCAAAATTTCCCCTAGCAAAATAGGGAGGAAAGCTCGGAAACCGCAGCTTCCATTATGTTTTACTCGGTATATATCATATGTTGCTTCATATATACTAGGCATTTGTGAATGAGGAGGTGCTTTGGGTTGCAATATGTCATTTTTCTCATGGTTACCAGTATGCCAAATTCCACGAGTTGGTATAGAGCTAGTGCTTGTATCTGTTTTTATAGAACGTGTTGGTTGGTTATTGCAAGTACAGCAAAGTCCTACAATGAAGGCAAATAAAATATACACAAACGAATTAATAAAGGTATGTTGTAACATAAGAAACAAAAATAGAATACAGTGTTTTAAGATATATTAGTAGATTTCAAATTTAGTAAAAGATTTTACTATAAGTATTGTTGTATAGAAGGAGAAGGTAGTCCTTTGAAACTGCGTCTATATTTTATTTTTGATCTTATATCTTTAAGAAGTTTATTTTGTAACTTGTTATCATTTATAAAAAAAATATATATAGTGTATAGTGCCAATTTTTTCATGATATGTAATTTGGTACCTATAGATTAACTTTATAACCAAACGTGAAATATTGATGTCTAGATTATAAATCAATAAAAAAGCAGAATCAAGTAAGTGGTTTTCTTCAGCAGCTTTATAATATGAATGATAAACGATGGGTCTTTCAAACTATGCCAGAGTCTACTGAGGTTGCAACATTAGCAAATGCTATTGGCGTGGATAGTTCTATTGCTGCTTTATTGGTACAAAAGGGGATAACTGATTTTGATCAAGCTAAAAACTACTTTAGGCCTTCGCTAGAGGATTTACATGATCCATTTCTCATGAAGGATATGGATAAGGCAGTACAGCGTTTATGGCAGTCTATTCAAAATCAAGAGGAAATTTTAATTTATGGTGACTATGATGTAGATGGAGTTACATCAGTATCGTTGGTATATGGATTTTTAAAACAATACTGTGATAAGCTACGTTTTTATATCCCAGATAGATATAAAGAAGGTTATGGGGTTTCTAAGCAGGCTATCAACTGGGCTATTGAGATAGGTATTTCTCTAATTATAACATTAGACTGCGGTATAAAGGCCACAGAATGTATTCAACAAGCCCAGATAGCGGGAATTGATGTAATTGTATGTGATCACCATGAACCAGGTGAAGCCCTGCCACCTGCCTATGCAATCTTAGATCCTAAACAAAAAGCATGTCTTTATCCTTTTAAAGAGCTTTCTGGTTGTGCGGTTGGTTTTAAACTACTTCAAGCTTTTGTATTACAGCAAAACATTTCATTAGACATCCTCTATCAATACCTGGACTTAGTAGCTATTAGCATTGCCTGCGACTTAGTTCCACTTACTGGTGAAAATAGAATACTTGCTTACCATGGACTAAAGCGTTTAAATAATAGTCCTTCATTTGGTATACAAGCCATTATACAAGTTGCTAATTTACCCTGGACATTAGGAATTTCACAATTGGTTTTTGGTTTAGGGCCTCGCCTTAATGCAGCAGGCAGGGTAGACCATGGTAGCTTAGCTGTAAAGTTACTTTTGGCAGAAGATTCAGTGACTGCTAGCTCGCTAGCACGTCAGATTGAAGAAAAAAATGGTTTTAGAAGATACTTAGACAGTACTATTACAGCAGAAGCACTTCAGTTGATGAAAGCTAGCGATGAAAGTTTAATAGCTAAAACTACGGTGCTATTTAAAGAAGATTGGCACAAGGGAGTAATTGGTATTGTCGCTTCTAGATGTATAGAACATTACTACCGTCCTACCATCATTCTTACAGCATCAGGCGATAAAGCCACAGGTTCTGCACGTTCTGTGGCAGGCTATAATATATACGAGGCTATTACCTCATGTTCGGAACTATTAGAACAATATGGAGGGCATGCACATGCAGCAGGCCTCACATTGCCTTTAGAAAATATTATATCTTTTCAAGAGCGTTTTGAACAAGTCGTCTCTAATACTATTTCGCAAGAATTGCTTATTCCTGTTCAAAAAATAGATTTGTTGCTGCCACTTGAAAAGGTTACCAATAAGTTTTATAATATTCTTAACCAGATGGCTCCTTTTGGTAATGGTAATATGAGGCCTGTATTTGCAACAGAGTTAGTGATAGCTACTAAATATAGAATTCTTAAAGAAAATCATTTAAAACTAACGGTACAAGAACCTGCTTCAAGTATCTGTATAGACGCTATTGGTTTTGGATTAGCAAAATATGCTCATTTGGTATGTGATCGCAAGCCATTTAAAATAGCGTATACCATAGAGAGAAATAATTACCAGGGGCAAGTAAATTTACAGCTTAATATTAAAGGTTTACAGCCAATATAGTTACCTTAGCAGACAACAATTTTAGAAACAGGACTTTATAGTTATTATTTATTTTATGGAGCTTAGAGCTGAGAACCTTGTTAAACAATATAGAAAACGACTAGTAGTAAATCATGCTTATGCTGCAGTATCTCAAGGAGAGATTGTAGGACTTTTAGGGCCCAACGGCGCTGGGAAAACTACTACCTTTTATATGTTAGTAGGCCTTGTAAAGCCTGATGCAGGAGAAGTATACTTAGATGATCAACCCATTACTAAGTTGCCTATGTATAAAAGGGCACAGTTAGGAATTAGTTACCTTCCACAAGAAGCTTCTGTATTTAGAAATTTAACGGTAGAAGAAAACCTGATGGCCATTTTAGAACATACCAATCTTTCTCCTCAAGAAAGAAAAGACAAAATGGAATCTTTACTAGAAGAGTTTAGTATTACACACATTAGAAAGAATCAAGGCAAGGTACTTTCTGGTGGAGAACGTAGAAGAACAGAGATAGCTAGGGCACTAACAATTGACCCTAAATTTGTGCTCCTGGATGAACCTTTTGCTGGTGTAGACCCTATTGCAGTAGAAGAAATACAGCATTTAGTCGCCAAGCTCAAAGATAAAAATATTGGCATACTAATTACCGATCATAACGTAAATGAAACGCTTTCTATTACAGATCGTGCTTATCTGATGTTTGAAGGTAAACTTCTTAAATCTGGTACGGCCGAAGAGCTAGCAGAAGATGAACAGGTACGTAGGGTATATTTGGGTAAACACTTTGAACTCAAGCGTAAGTTTTAATATGGTTGCTTGCTAGTTTACACACTCACAAGTGCGCTCTTAAATCAAGCATTCCTAAAGTTAATGTTAGCTATGGGGGGGAGATAAATAAGATAATTTCTCAATACTCAATACAATAACCTATTAACTCAGGTTAGGCAAGAGGAGCAAAATTTCCTTTTAAGTGTAAATCAATGTATTAATTATTTGCTAAAAATTGACTTCTACCTAAGGGGAATTTATGAAACTTTTCTGTATAAGGTAACCTTATCTTATTTAAGAGATATCCATTAAGATGATGTTATGGTAGATAGAGCAAGAGCAGTACCAGCCATCTCGAGTATATGCGAAGCAACGCAGCAATGCATGACGGCTAGCTATTTTGTAGTCAGATTGATTATCAGTTCCTTATTGGGGCTAGCAATGATTGCAAGGGGTTGAGGTGTCTAATGCTAGTAGATATAAATTTCTAGGCCAGTTACTAAAATTCTATTGTACTCAATGTGGGCTATCAAGTAACTTAAGGATGTTTAAAGCACCTATTACTAGGTGCTTTACTTTGTTTTTGTTAATGGCTTAGATATTCAAAAATTTTTATAATTAAGCGTACATAAAGCCTGGTTATACAGCTATAGGTGCTTTAATAACAGGATGTGGATCATAGTTATCAATACGGAAATCCTCATACTGAAACTCAAATATATTCTTAACGTCTGCATTGATCTGTAAGGTAGGTAGTGGCCGAGGCTCTCTTGTAAGCTGTAGTTGAGCCTGTTCTATATGATTGTTATATAGGTGTGCATCGCCCAAGGTATGTATGAATTCTCCTACATTTAGATCACACACTTGAGCAACCATAATAGTAAGTAAGGCATAAGAAGCAATGTTAAAAGGTACGCCTAAAAATATATCTGCACTGCGTTGATATAGCTGGCATGAAAGCTTATTGTTGGCTACATAAAATTGGAAAAGCGCATGGCAAGGTGGTAATGCCATTCTGTCTAATTCTCCTACATTCCAAGCACTTACTAGTAACCTTCTGGAATCTGGATTCTCTTTTATCTGCTTGATAACTTGTTCTATCTGATCTACCTTGCCACCATTGGAAGTAGGCCAACTTCTCCATTGGTACCCATAAATGGGGCCTAAATTACCTTGTGCATCTGCCCATTCATCCCAGATAGTTACACCATTTTGGTTAAGGTACTCAATATTGGTGTTGCCTTGTAAAAACCATAGTAGTTCGTAAATGATAGACTTTATATGAAGTTTCTTGGTTGTCATTAATGGGAACCCTTCCGCTAGATCAAATCGCATTTGATAGCCAAAAATGCTTTTTGTACCAGTGCCTGTTCGGTCTTTTTTTTCTTGACCGTTATGTAACACATGTTCAAGCAAACCTAAATATTGTTTCATATGTAAAGGATATGTATTTATAGTTTAAAATTATATAATAAAGCCGCTGCGAAATAAAAAGTCGATAAAAACATTAGATTTTTGAGAGTTAAATTCACTTTTTATAAAAATTTAACCTTCGTTTTTTATACTTTAAATGCCTATTTTTATTTCTTATATTTTCTAAATTCTGTAAAATGCTCCTCTATTTTTTATGGTTCTTCTTTCGCAGCATGTCTAATATATACTAGAAGGATGACAAATTTAGATTCCAGTTTCTTTATGTGATTTTTTCAAATTTAATGAAGTTAACAAGTATGAACAATATATAAAATGGTCCCTTGTAATCTAAGAATGCAATGATCTAATCTTTTTGGTTCGTGCCATGAAAGGCTAATATAAATAAGGCTAGATAAACTAAATGTAAAAGGTAAAAATTTTGTAAAAGTATATATCGTAATCCTTAACTTTTAGATCTTTATGATGTATTTTAAAGATATGTATATACTAATTCGTTTATACACTGTGGTATGAAAAAGACTCTAAAAAATATTTGTAGGGGTTTTATTACTTTGGTTTTTGTGCTAATGTCTTTGTTGTTGGCAACAGGAGTATATATCTATCACTATCAAGAGCAAATCATACCAAAAGCTTTCCAAGCAGCTATTTCTGCATTAAAACTCCCTGTTAATGCTAAACATGTTGAAATAAGCTTGCTTAAAGATTTTCCTAGGTTAAGCTTGTTACTTCACCAGGTAACTATAAAAGATTCGGAAAATACAAATAATATATTGGTAGCTAATAAAGTAGGCTGTGTATTTAACATTACGCATTTCCTTAAAGGGAAATATATATTAGAACAGCTTTTTGTTAACCAAGGTATTTTATCCGTACCTGTACAAAAACAAGTAGCACATACTGTTAGAACTGCTAATACAATTAAGGATATACCACAAGCTAATTTTGATTTTCCTGTTCATTTTAAAAAGCTTGTATTAAATGATGTAAAATGTATATATCCAGGAAAGTTACCGTCTGAGCAAGCAATTATTCATATTCAAAAGATTTTTGCCAAGTTTAATATGCAAAATCAACACTTGTTTATGCATGTTAATGGGCAAGCTGTAGTTCAGGAAATTATTTATAAGTCAATGTCTTATGGCTCTACTATTCCTATACATATTAGTACAGATATAGAGTATAATCCTTTAAGTCAAATTTATAGTCTGCACAGAAGTACAATCAAGCAAAGTAATAATACCCTTTATCTTCAAGGTACATGGTCTACTAGTGTTACTAAGCCTTTTATAGATTTACAAGTTAAGGCATCATATCTGGCTATTTCTAAACTTTTAGCATTCATACCAGCAGTTTACCGTGAACAGGTGCTTTCTTATGAGCCAAAAGGGAAACTAGCTTGTAACCTGCAGTTTACACAACGAGATAAAACAAGTATAGCAGTTGATTTCAAGCTACATCAAGGAAAGCTACTGCCTAAAAATCTTAAACAATTCGTTCAAGTAGAAAACCTTGTGGGTAAATTAAGTATACCTAATATACAAGAATTAAATACTAGTACGCTACAAGTAGATAATTATGAAGTTAAGTTAGGGGCAAGCCAGCTCAGCGGTAGCATCCAGCTAAGTGATTTTAAAAAATTAAATATAAAAAATCAAACTAAAATTGTGTTAGATCTCCCTACACTAGTGCATGCTTTATCCTCCTCTTCTAACATGCATCCAACAGGCCAATTAGTAGGTCATTGGGATTTGGATACTAGCTTGGAAAATATATTAAAACCTAATGCTATACATAAAAGTACCTTTTTCAAAGGCCAGCTTAGTGCACAAGGTCTACAATTTATATACAACCAAACGCTGTTTCAGCTACAAGAATGTGTTTCCTTATTATTACAAGATAATGTGTTACACATCAGAGAGGTGGCCGGACATATAGAAGGAAAACCCTTTGTGCTGTCAGGTACCATTAATAATTGGAGCGCCTTTTTACGAGATAATAAACAAAAGTTACATTTCGATGCTAAGCTATATGCAGATTATTTAGCCTTAGATAAAATATTGTTAACTAGAACACAACATAATCATAAACCTATGGACTGGTCGTGGCTAACTGCTTATCTAAAAGGAGAGCTTGAGTGTGATATAGAAGAAGTAATTTATAAGCGTTTTCGTGGTAACAAGATACGCGGCAAATTTAAAATAACAGAGCAGCAATTAATAGCAGATGCTGTAGAATTGATCTTTGCAGGAGGGAAAGCTCGCTTAGCAGGTAATATTAGTACTAAAGCAGATAGTTTAGAAATATATACATACGCCAACCTACAAAATGTGCAATTACCTGCTTTATTTTATACTTTTGAAAATTTTAATCAATACTTTTTAGAAGATAGACATTTGGGCGGCCAGGTATGTTCTGATATTGAACTTACTATACAAACAGACAAGCAACTACATATTGATGTTAACTCGTTAAAGGCAGACATCGCTGTTCAATTACACAATGGGCTTTTGCGAGATTTTGAACCTATACAGCGCTTATCTGCCTATGTGCCAGAAAAAGAACTAAAGCTATTACGATTTTCGAGCTTAAAGAATAATATACATATTGAGGACCAAACTATTCATATACCTCCTATGGAAGTACATACTAGTCTTACAAGTATACAATTAGCTGGTACTCATACATTTGATGGAAAAATAGCTTATAACTTAGTGGTACCCCTGAGAAATGCTAATTCAAAAGAGATAAGAAGGCAAATGCCTGAAATTAATGAGGAGGCACTAGCAGGTCTTAATTTATATTTAAAATTAGAAGGTACCACACAGAACTACGCTTTACGCTATGGTAATTCATTATTTAAATTAAATATTAAAGAGAATCTTAAAAGGCAGGGTACTATTTTAGGAGATATTTTACAAGGAAACACTTCTTCTAAACAAGCTAAGGAATTATCTACAGATGAGTACTTTGACTTTGATTAAATTACTTGAATAATACAATTCTGTCTGAGCATAACCAGCTTCTATGCATAGGATATAAGTTTCAGTTATTAAGTCTGCTCGGAGACTCATTTTACTTTGTAATAGCCTCTTTTATATGTTATTTATAGTGCACTTTTGGTTTGACTTCAATATAATAGTAGTGAGGTTAGTTTCCTAAGAAAAATAACCAGTGGCTATAAACTACATAGTAACAACTATTAATATAAGCCTATATAATAACGCTGGTTATTTCGCTCTTCTCACTCAACACATAGCGTAAAACTATAGTATATAGATATAAGCTAGGGTGAAAAAGTTTAATTGATGGTAAATAGTATATTAAAAGGAATTAAGAATTAAAAAGAAACGTAAAAATATTACTACCTTTTAATAAGAAATATTAAAAACTTAAAACCATTGTGCAACATTATATCCTATATAAAATTGATTTCCTGCTGAATAAGTTGTAGCGGCCTGGCCTTGTCCTTTAGTATTGTACCGATCTAAAATTCCCATGCTTACACTAGTACCTAACTTTAAGCCATTTTTGAAAGTATATTCTATGCTACCAATAAGTGCTAAATCAAATGATCTCGTTCTTTGGTCATTATCTAAATCTTCTTCTTTTATTGCCGTTTGTTTTAAGTTATCTTTTTCTAATCGAAAATATTTTTTAGATAAAATCAAGCTAGGCTGAATTCCTAGTTGTAGGTTAACTCCTTTTTTTATGGATTTAGGATAATATTTAAGTAATATAGGTAATGCAATACTTTCTTCGTATTGTTTTAATTGAGCTTTCTGATAACCTTTTCTCTCATATATTATTTCTATAGCTGCAGCAAATTGGTATGTAAATGTATATTCTCCAGTTAGGCCACCCATAATCCATAAAATATTTCCAGAAGCTATGTTAAATCTTTGCCAACTAGGAATATTCTTGTGTGTACTGGGCGGCCTCGTGTTATACCTATTAAAACTTACTCCCAATTTTATCCCAAAAGAGGGCTGGCTTATATTAAGGCTCTTCTGATGTGATGGTCTAGCTTTTACATAATTAATGGTTGTACATATTAGCATGGTTAGCAGCAGTCTCTTAATAAATAATTTGTAGCGCATAACTGTATTAATTGTTTAAATTTGACATTTATAGTTGAAGGATGTTGCTTGGTAATTACTAACTAATCTAAGTCGCTAATTAAGAAAAGCTTTATTGATCTGAAAAGCTAGTAAAAACAAGAGTATTTTTCTCGGACAGATTCTGAAGATAACAGCATGCACCTTTCTTAAGAAGAGAGCTTTGATACTGCTAGTGCTAGGCTCTATTATGTTCCACATGTACTCTTTAAAATAAGCTAGGCAAGTAGCATCCTTTCGCTAAACATTGGCTTTACTTTCGGAGTAAAACCTAGCTCCTTTATCAGCTAATATATCTCCTGTCAGATAGTTGATATAAGCTAAGTCAGCAGATACCGCATTTCTAGTAGGCAAGACAGCATAGTTGGTATAATCCTTCTATTCTGCCCGACTGCCAGCAATAAGCGAGAGCTCAATAGGTATTCTAGTAGCTGTATTTTAATGCCATAAAAGCATCTACACATACTAGCTTGCCAACTTCTATAAACGTTGGCTTGTATTAACTTACATCTACCAGTGCGAATACTGCTACAAACAACTATAGGAAAAGGATCAACAATAAACACTTGAAAAAAGCTACTTGTTTAGTCCTTTCTCTTAGCGCTAAAAATAGCAGGCTTATTTGTTCTTATATAGCATGTAAGCGTCGGTTGTATGTACTCTTACCTATCTTCGCTAGCATATTAGAGATGGGTTGAGTGGCTTGTATAAAAGACCTTTCCTTAGCAATATGTCCGCCAAAGTAAAAAGCTGTCACAATAACTGTTGCCACAACTTTTGATTAGACAATTTCCTTTTTTGCCTTCTTGATGATGCAAGCACTTGAGTCATCAAGAAATACGTATATTTTTATAATTTAATTAGTTATAATTAGCTCTGACTATTAATGTGTTAAAGACAGCAATAAGTTTAGAGATTTTTTATTTCGTATTAAAATGTAGTTTAAATGTATAAAGATTAAGGCAGGTATATATAAGCATGAAGGAAAAATTAAAAGGGCCACTACAAGCAGCAGTGGCCCTTTTAAATATGGTAAATACTCAATATTCGTTTTAAAGTAATTTTGCAAGATTATAGCCTATATAGAATCGATTTCCTGCTGCTGTTATATGGTTTTTATCATCTTTTCCTTTTTTTTCACGACGCTCCAAAAGTCCCATGGTTATAGTAGCTCCCAATTTCAAGCCATTCTCAAAACTATATTCTACTCCACTGATAAGTGCTAAATCAAATGTTTTGATTTTCTTTTCTTCTTGTACGTTTTCTTTTTTAATTTCTTCTTCTACCACTTCTTTATCTATGCCTCCAGTTAAGTTATAATATTTTGTAGAAAAGGCAAAACTAGGTTGAATGCCTACCTGTAAACTAACTCCTTCGCTTACAAATTTAGGATAATATTTAATTGAAATAGGTAGTACAATACTTTCTTGTTTCACTTTCCCTATTCCTAGCTGATAAATACCTTTTCGTTCATATAATATTTCTGCAGCCGCAGCAACTTGATCTGAAAGAGGGTATTCACCAGTTAATCCACCTATAAACCATAAAATATTTCCAAAAGATTCACTCCCCCTTTGCCAGCTAGAAACTTTCTCGTAGACTGAAGATGTTTGGTTAAATCTGTTAAAACTTGCACCTGCTTTAATTCCAAAAGAAGGCTCGCTTATATTGTTAGCTTGTGCATAGGTACTATTTGTATGCATAAATACACTTAACAGTAAAGCACTTAATAATAATCGGTAATGCATAATATGTAATGTATTATAATTAATTGATTGGACATTTAGTTTTTAAGAATGCTGCTAGTTAAGTATAAAAAACCATATATACAAATTTATGCTATTAAAAGTTTGATAAAGATGTGCAGCTAACTGTTTTTCTCAGCTTGCCTTTGGCAGTTAGGTAACTTTATTGCTACTTTCGAGTTTAGTTTTTACTTGATAACATGATTCTTACACACATGCCTAAGAGATTATTGAATATACCTGTATTTATTGTAATAACTTTTGCTTGTTTCTGGGTGGTTGTTAACCCTAGGATTGCCAGTGCTGTGAATCTAAATGCTAAGCCTGGTACACAGCAAACGGCTATTTCATATCAACCTGCAGCTACCAAATTACATGACTTAATACATACTAAGTTAGAAGTGAAGTTTGATTGGGAGCAACAACAGTTGCATGGCATAGCCACTATACAGATAAAACCTCACTTTTATCCACAAAATCAGCTTGTATTAGATGCTCGAAATTTTATTATTCACAGTGTCGTTCTATTAGATAACGAAGAAAAAAAGGAATGTTTATATAGCTATAATAATCATCAACTTACCATTAGTTTAGGTCGCCTGTATACAAGAGATGATTCTATTACAGTAGAAATAGATTATACAACACAATCTATGCAAGGAAAGCCTAGGTATCATTTAAAGCCAGGTATTAATCAGGGGTTGTATTTTATTGATGCTCAGGGTGAAAATAAGGCTCCTCAAATTTGGACACAAGGGGAGCCTAATACCAGTTCATATTGGTTTCCTACTATTGATGCTCCTAACCAGCGCTGTACACAGGAAATGTATATTACTGTTGAAGATAGATTTAAAACATTATCAAATGGTGTTCTTGTTTACACTACGCTAAACGATGATCAGACACGTACAGATTATTGGAAGATGGATTTGCCCCATCCTCCTTACTTATTTATGCTGGCTGTAGGAGAATTTGCTGAGGTAGTAGATGAATGGAATGATATTCCTGTTACTTATTATGTAGAGCCAGCCTATGAAAAGCATGCTAAAAATATATTTGAACATACGACCGAAATGCTGGACTTCTTTTCAGAAAAGCTAGACTATCCTTATCCATGGCCTAAATATAGCCAGATGATAGTACGGGATTACTTTACTGGTGCTATGGAAAATACAACTGCAGTTATATTGACGGAAGCCATTCAAGGGGATGAAAGAGAGTTGTTAGATAAGATTGACCGTGATGAGATCATTGCCCATGAACTATGTCATCACTGGTTTGGTAATCTAGTTACTTGTGAATCTTGGAGCCAACTTTTACTCAATGAATCCTTAGCATCAATAGGAACACATTTGTGGTATGATTATAAATATGGGCCTTACGAGCGAGACCGGCTTATAGCTAAAAGTATGGCTAATTATTTAGAGGAGGCTCAGTTAAAACAGGTTAGCGTAGTTAGAGACTGCTACACCTATCCTATAGAATTATTTGATTGCCATACCTATCATAAAGGAACTCTTGTTATGCATATGCTTAGAACATATTTAGGCGAAGAAGCGTTCTTACAATCCCTTAACCAATATCTTAAAAAATATGCTTATTCTGCTACTGATATGCATCAATTAAGAAAAGCATTTGAAGAGGTAAGTGGACAAGATTTAAACTGGTTTTTTAATCAATGGTTTTTATCACCTGGGCATCCTGTGTTAAGGGTAGAACATACCTATGCCAATGGTAGGTTGATTTTGAGACTATGGCAGAAGCAAGCCAGTCCTAGTCCTATCTACCAGTTACCTTTGGCACTAGATGTTTGGGTAGGAGGTAAAAAGGAAAGGTATTATATAACCGTTGATAAAACTTATCAAGAATTTGTCTGGCCACTTGCACAGCAGCCCGAATTAGTTTATGTAGATCGAAATTACTTGTTAGTAGGCGAAATAGATCACCCACAAACTGTTCAGTCATCTAAATATTTATACAAACGTGGAGAAGATTTCTTTAGCAAATGTGAGGCTATAAAATACTTTAGTAATAATAAAGTGGAGCTTGTTAATTACTGTAGTTTTTTTAGAAGAGTATTAAGAGATGGCTATTGGGCGTTTAAAGTAATTGCTATGGAATCCCTTAGAAATTATGGCCGGCAAGAAAAAATTTATTCGGCTTTAGAAGAAGACCTTATAGCACTTAGTGAAGATCCACATAGTCTAGTACGAGAGGCAGCTTTACATACCCTTGGCACCTCACAATCACCTGACAAGTATACTGATATTTATAAAAATGCTTTAGAAGATCCGTCATATCGGGTAGCTAATGCTGCACTATATGCTTATGCGAATTATAGTAAGGAAGACCAAGCTGTTAAAGAAGCTATAGTAGAAAATTTTGAAGATTATAATGATATTAATATTATTACTACCTTAGCTACTTATTATGCTAATACAAGACAACCTGATAAGTATGATTGGCTTAAAGGTAAAACAGATAAACTTTATACTCAACTTGGTTTTGAAAGTTTACTAAGCTTATTAATACAATACAATACTGCGGTAATAGCAACTAATCAGCAAGAAGATACTTTAGCACTGCTTCAAAGTATTTTAGAGAATAATCCCATACCTCGTGTTTACTCAGCTGCATATGATGCTTTACAAAATATGCCAAGAACAAGAAATGTAAAAAAGCTATTAAATGAAATAAGAAAGTAAAAGTTAGTATTAGTTTTTATGTAAATGGTTTTATTAGGTATACAACTAAGTCTACAATTACAAGCCTCTTTAGTTTTTCTTAAATAAAAAGAGATAATTGTCTAAATTATTTTTGCCAATAACAAAAAAATATATAGTTTTACAGCTTATCTAGCACATCGCTAAAAGCTTGTTGTTTTTTATAAAACTTATACGATATCAAGAGGATAAGGGGGGATGCCAGAGCGGCCAAATGGGGCGGACTGTAAATCCGTTGTCGGAAGACTTCGAAGGTTCGAATCCTTCTCTCCCCACCAAATAGTTAACTATTTGATATTATGATATGGTTTTTTAAGTAGATATAAGTTAACAATAAAAAGAAATCAGGAACAATTGCGGGAGTAGCTCAACTGGTAGAGCGACAGCCTTCCAAGCTGTAGGTTGCGAGTTCGAGACTCGTCTCCCGCTCTCCTAATAGGCCGATGTAGCTCAGTGGTAGAGTACTTCCTTGGTAAGGAAGGGGTCACGGGTTCAAGTCCCGTCATTGGCTCAA
>Ga0209916_1000896_pt1 | contig 35220 bp, 28 predicted proteins | sample ThiBio_1000_plan_FD_183956 | JGI IMG/M metagenome (GOLD analysis project Ga0209916, IMG submission 183956) | Wastewater bioreactor microbial communities from Cape Town, South Africa - Thiocy_solids_2 (SPAdes) | ecosystem: Engineered > Bioreactor > Thiocyanate-remediating > Anaerobic-Aerobic ... | reverse complement strand
CCGCCATGCCGTTTTTCAGGCGTTGCCGATGAAGTCGGTCTTGCCGATGTCGGTGCCGGCTTGGCGCAGGATGTCGTAGGCGGTGGTGCAGTGGAAGAACAGGTTCGGGATGACGAAGTGCAGCAGGTAGGCCTGGCCTTCGAAGTTCAGCTCGCCGTTGCGCATCTTCAGATGGATCGCACGGGTCTCGCTGCCGTCGAACTGCGCCGGCGTGAAGCTCTTGACGTAGGCGACCGAGCGCTCGATGCGGTCGTAGGCCTGCGCCAGCGTGGTCTCGTTGTCCTCGAAGCTCTGCGGTTCCACGCCGGCCAGGCGGGCGGCCCCGCGCGTGGCCATGTCGCAGGCGATCTGGATCTGCTTGATCAGCGGCAGCATGTCCGGGATCAGCCGGGTCTGCAGCAGCACGTCGTCGCTGACATTCTTCGACTTCGCGTGCTGCTCGCCCTTCTTCAGCACGTGGGCGAGGTTGCCCAGCGCGCGGACGAAGACGGGAACGGCGACCTGGTACATGGAAATTGTCATGGGTGATCTTCCTGTGGTTTGCGGGAGGGTTCGGGTGGGGTGGCGGCCGTCGGCACGGGCAGCTCGCCGTGAAGCACGACCGGGGCGGTTTCAGCGGGCGTCGGCGCCGCGGCCGCCGGCAGGCGCCGGGTGACCCGGGCGGCGATCGCCAGGCCGGCCAGCATCAGCGCGGCCGAAAGCACGAAGGCTACACCCGGCAGATGGACCGGCGACGACGGCGCGATCGACAGCGCGAAGACCTGCGCGAACAGGTACGGCCCGAAGATGCCGGCGAAGCTGCCGAGGCTGCTGATCGCGCCCTGCAGCCGGCCCTGCTCGGAAGGGTCGACCTGCTGGGTCATGATCGCCTGGATCGGCGGCATCGCCAGTCCCCACAGCGCCAGCAGCGGCACGCCGAGCAGGAACACGGCGCCGGTGTCGGCCACGCCCATCACCAGGAACGCCCCCACCCCGAACAGCATGCCGGCCAGCAGCACGCGGCGTTCGCCGAAGCGCGGCGCCAGCCGGCCGGTGAGCAGCGCCTGCACCGCGCCGTCGCAGGCGCCGACCAGCATCAGCACGTAGCCGACCGCCTGCGGGCCCCAGTGGTAGCGGTAGTCCGCGTACAGCACGAATACCGTCTGCAGCACGTAATGCGCCAGGTAGACCAGGAACAGCACCACCGCCAGGCCGAGTACCTGCGGGTAGCGGCGCAGCAGTTGCAGCGAGCCGAACGGGTGCGCGCTGTGCAGTTCGAGCCGGGCCGTGCGGCGCTCCTTCGGCAGCGACTCGGGCAGGATGAAGCAGCCGTACAGGAAGTTGCCCAGCGCCAGCGCCGCGGCGACCCAGAACGGGAGCCGCAGCGCGATGCCGCCGAGAAAGCCGCCGATGCCGGGGCCGATGATGAAGCCCAGCCCGAACGCGCTGCCCAGGATGCCGAACGCGGCGGCGCGCTTCTCCTTCGGCGTGATGTCGGCGATGTACGCGTTGGCGGTGCTGAAGCTGGCCGCGGTCATGCCGAGCAGGATGCGCGCCAGGAACAGCAGCCACAGCGTGGGCGCCAGCGCCAGCACCACGAAATCCACCGCCAGGCCCAGGTTGGAGATCAGGATCACCGGGCGCCGGCCGTAACGGTCCGACAGCGCGCCCTGTACCGGCGCAAACACGAATTGCACGATGGCGAACACCGTGCTGAAGATGCCCACCCACCACGCCGCCTTGGCGATGCCGCCGCCGGCCAGTTGCTCGATCAGGTGCGGCAGCACCGGGATGATGATGCCGAACGCCAGCATGTCCAGCAGCACGGTGACGTAGATGAACGCCAGCGCGGCCCGGTGGCGAGATGCGGCGGGAGTCGGCGGCGACGGATCCATGGGCAGGGCGCGGCGAAGGGGAGGGCACGATAGCCGAACGGCCGCGGCGCGGCATGTGTACCGCGTCGGGCATCGCACCGATGGGGCGCGATACCATGGGCAAACCCTTCGCCAAGGAATCGCCATGCTTCGACGTCTGCTTCCCGCGTGCCTGCTGCTGGCACTGGCTGCCTGTTCCTCCAACCAGGGCGCCACCGCCACGGCGCCGGTGTCGAAGGAGGAACTGGCGCCGGCCCCGGCCGCCAGCGCCCCCGTGGTGCCGGCCGGCCCCAGCGCCGCCGTGCAGCAGCATCTGGCCGACTACGCCACGGTGAAGCTCACTGCCGACCTGTCGAAGTTCGACGCGCGGCAGAAGCAGATGATCGCGCTGCTGGTCGAGGCGGCCGACAGCATGAACGCGCTGTACTGGCAGCAGGCCTGGGGCGACAAGGGCGCGCTGCTGGCGAAGATCGCCGACCCGGCCACGCGCGAATTCGCCGAGATCAACTACGGCCCGTGGGACCGGCTGGACAACGACAAGCCGTTCGTCGACGGCGTCGGCGCGCGCCCGCCCGGTGCGCAGTTCTACCCGGCGGACATGAGCAAGGCCGAGTTCGACGCCTCCCCGCTGAAGGACAAGACCGCGCTGTACACCCTGCTGCGCCGCGACGCGCAGGGCCAGCTGATCACCGTGCCCTACCACGAGGCCTACAAGGCCGAGCTGGAGAAGACTGCCGGCCTGCTGCGCCGGGCCGCGAAGCTGGCGAAGGATGCCGGCTTCCGCAAGTACCTCCTGCTGCGCGCCGACGCGCTGCTCAGCGACGACTACCAGGCCAGCGACTTCGCCTGGATGGACATGAAGAAGAACCCGGTGGACATCGTGATCGGCCCGATCGAGACCTACGAGGACCAACTGTACGGCTACAAGGCCAGTTACGAATCGTACGTGCTGATCAAGGACCAGGCGTGGAGCAAGAAGCTGGCGCGCTTCGCCAGGTACCTGCCCGAACTGCAGCGCGAACTGCCGGTGGCCGACAGGTACAAGGCCGAGCAGCCCGGCTCCGACGCCGACCTCAACGCCTACTTCGCGATCTACTACGGCGGTGACGCCAACGTCGGCGCCAAGACCATCGCGATCAACCTGCCCAACGACGAGCAGGTGCAGCTGAAGAAGGGCACGCGCCGGCTGCAGCTGGAAAACGTGATGCAGGCGAAGTTCGACCGGATCATGCTGCCGATCGCCAAAGAGCTGATCGCCGACGACCAGCAGCACAATCTCAGCTTCGATGCGTTCTTCCAGAACACCATGTTCCACGAGGTGGCGCACGGCCTGGGCATCAAGAACACCCTGGACGGCAAAGGCACCGTGCGCAAGGCGCTGAAGGACCAGGCCTCCAGCTTCGAGGAAGGCAAGGCGGACATTCTCGGCCTCTACATGGTGGCCAAGCTGGCCGACAAGGGCGAGCTGGACAAGGCGAAGCTGATGGACAACTACGTCACCTTCCTCGCCGGCATCCTGCGCTCGGTGCGTTTCGGCGCGTCCGATGCGCACGCGAAGGCGAACATGGTGCGCTTCAACTTCTTCAAGCAGCAGGGCGCGTTCAGCCGCGATGAAAAAACCGGGCGTTACCGCGTCGACTTCGACAAGATGACCGCGGCGATGAACGCGCTGTCGGCCAAGCTGCTGACCATCCAGGGCGACGGCGACTACGAGGCGGCCAAGCGGCTCACCGACCAGATGGGCGCGGTCGACGCCGAGCTGGCCGGCGACCTGAAGCGGCTCGACCAGGCGCATATCCCGGTCGACATCCGCTTCGAGCAAGGCCTGGACGTGCTCGGCCTCAAGTGGCCCTGAGTCGCCCGCCATCTCGTAGGAGCCCGCTGGCGGCCGATGCTCTTGCTTTGGACGTCCGCAGTAGAAGCATCGCCCGCCAGCGGGCGCCTACGATGATGGCTTCGCCGCGATCCAGTCGGCCACCGCTTGCGGATGTTCGAGCTGCAGGTGGTGGCCGCCGTCCATGTGGGTGACGGCGATGTCCGCCACGCAGGCGGCGCGCGCCTGCATCATCGCGGCGGGCAGGTAGGACGTGGCCGGTTGCGCCAGCAGCAGGGCGGTGGGCGCGGCGATGCCGCGCAGCAGCGCATGCACCTGCGTTTCGGCCAGGCGTACCGCGCTGGGGCGGGTCAGCCGCGGGTCGCTGCGCCAGCGCCAGCCGCCGTCGGTTTCGACCAGGCCGCGTTCGACGATCGGCTGCGCCTGGGCGGCGGGCAGGCTGCTGGCGATGCTGCGCGCGCTGGTCGCCTGCGCGACGTCGCGGAACACCCGCAGCGGTTTGCGCTTGGCGCCGTGCGGCGGCACCAGCGCGTCGCGGAAGCGCTGCAGGGTGTGCGTGCCGTCGTCGCCGAGCGGGCCGAGGCCTTCGATCAGCAGCAGGCGTGCGATCCGCTCCGGTTGTGCCGCAGCGACCAGGCTGGCGATGCCGGCGCCCAGCGAGTGGCCGAGCAGGGTATAGCGCTCCAGCCCGAGTGCGTCGACGGCAGCCAGCACCGCCTGCACGTGGTCGACGTAGTGGTAGCTGGCGCCGGCGGCGAGATGGCCGGAGTGGCCGTGGCCGGGCAGGTCCAGCGCGATCACCTGCCAGCGCGTGGTCAGCCGCGGCGCCAGCTGCGCGAAGCTGCCGGCGTTGTCGAGCCAGCCGTGCAGCGCCAGCAGCGGCGGCCGGCCGTCGTCGCCCCAGACCTGCGCGGCCAGGGTCAGCGACTGCAGCGCGATGCGGCGTTCGCGCGGATCGCTCACGCGGCCGCTTCCGGCCAGCCGCCCAGGTGCCGGCGCACCAGCGCGGCGAGGCTGTCCACCTGTTCGGCGCTGTCGTTCAGTGCGGGGATGTAGCGCAGCGACTCGCCGCCGGCGGCGGTGAAGAAGTCGCGGTTCTGCATCGCGATCTCCTCCAGCGTCTCCAGGCAGTCCACCGCGAAGCCGGGGCAGGCGACGTCGAGCTTGCGCACGCCGTCGACGGCCAGCTGGCGCACGGTGGCGTCGGTGTACGGCTGCAGCCAGCGCTCGCGGCCCACCCGCGACTGGAAGCTGACGATCAACTCGTCCTCGCCCAGCCGCAGCCGCTCGCGCAGCAGTTGCGCGGTGCGCCGGCATTGTTCCGCGTAGGGGTCGCCGAGCCGCGCGTAGCGTTCGGGAATGCCGTGGAACGACAGCAGCAGCTTCTCGCCGCGACCGTGCGCCGCCCACCAGCGCTCGATGTTGTTCGCCAGCGCCGCGATGTGGCCGGGGTCGGCGTGGTAGTCGTTGATGATCCGCAGCTCCGGCGGCCAGCGCAGCTGCTTGCAGGCGTCGGCCACCGCGTCGATCACCGAGCCGGTGGAGGTGGCCGAGTACTGCGGGTACAGCGGCAGCACCAGCAACCGGCGCACGCCCTCGCGCTGCAGCCGTTCGATCGTCGATGCCACCGACGGTTCGCCATAGCGCATCGCCAGCGCCACCCGCAGGGTGCCGGGCTGCTGCCGGTCCAGTTCGGCTTGCAGCTTGGCCGCCAGGGCCTCGCTGCCGTAGCGCAGCGGCGAGCCGCGTTCATCCCAGATCCGCGCGTAGGCGTGTGCCGAACGCTTTGGCCGCACGCGCAGGATCACCCCGTGCAGGATCAGCCACCACAGCCAGCGCGGGTAGTCGATCACCCGCGGATCGCCGAGGAATTCGGCCAGATAGGGCCGCACCGCGCTGGCGGTCGGCGCGGTCGGCGTGCCCAGGTTGACCAGCAGCACGGCTGCCTGAACGGCCGGCGCGGCCGGCGCGTCGGAATCGTCGGCAACGCCGGTATAGTGGTTGCTGCGTGGCATCGTGACAGTCGTGGCTGCTGGAACCTTGCAGTCTGCCACAAGCCCGGCGCACCACGTGGCGCCAGGCCTTCCCCCGAACCCGAGTGGAGCTGCCCCCATGTTGAAGACACCGCTGCAACGCCTGCTGCTGGCCGCCCTGGCCCTGTTGCTGCCGGCCATGGCCGTGCACGCCGAGGATCCGCCCTTGGTGCGCGCCGGCAACGCCGTGCGCGTGCTCAATGACATCATGCAGGCGCCGGACAAGGCGATCCCGAAGGACCTGCTGCAAAACGCCCGGGCGATCGCGGTGATCCCGGACATGATCAAGGCCGGCTTCATCTTCGGCGGCCGCCGCGGCGAGGGCCTGATCTCGGTGAAAAGCCCGAACGGCACCTGGTCCAACCCCAGCTTCATCACCATGACCGGCGGCAGCGTGGGCTTCCAGGCGGGCGTGTCCTCGACCGACGTGATCCTGGTGTTCCGCACCCAGCGCGGGGTGGACTCGATCGTCAACGGCAAGTTCACCCTCGGCGCCGACGCTTCCGCCGCGGCCGGCCCGGTCGGGCGCACCGCCAGCGCCTCCACCGACGCGCAGATGAAGGCGGAGATCTACTCCTACTCGCGCAGCCGCGGCCTGTTCGCCGGCGTGGCGCTGGACGGTTCGGCGCTGCGTATCGACTATGATGCGAACGCTGCGGTGTACGGCGCCGGGATCACCCCGCGGCGCATCTTCGAGGGCGGCGTCAGCAACGTGCCGGCGCCCGTGGTCGACTTTCGCGACCGGCTCGAAGAGTACACTTCACGCTGATGCGGAAAGGCCGGCGCGCATCGCGCGATGGGTTTCCGGTTCACTCCGTTTTCGAGGTCATTCATGAGTATCTGGCATCTGATAATCCTGCTGGTCGTGGTGGTGGTGATCTTCGGCACCGGCAAGCTGCGCCACATCGGCTCGGACCTCGGCAACGCCATGCGGGATTTCAAGAAAGGCCTCAACGGCGACGAGGACGAGGCCAAGCGCAAGGACGAGGCCGAGCGCCTGCGCGCCGATCCGCCGGCCAGCCCCGCTGACAAGGCGACGCAGGCCCAGCGCGACTCCAGCGACCCGAAGTAAGCCGCGGGCGGCGGGCGGGTTGCGGCGATGATCGAGATCAGCTTCGGCAAGCTGGTGCTGCTCGCGCTCATTGCGCTGATCGTGCTCGGCCCGGAGAAACTGCCGGGTGCCGCGCGTACCGCCGGCGCCCTGCTGCGACGCATGCGCAGCGGCTGGGACGACGTGCGCGCCGAGGTGGAGCGCGAGCTGCAGATCGAGGAGATCAAGCGCGCCGCGCGCGAGGCGGCGGCCAAGGCGGAAGCGGCGCAGGGCGAACTGGACGCCACGCTGGCGCAGGTGCGCGAGATGCAGCACGCCGCGCCGGCGGCTGGCGACGCCAACGCGGCGGCTGGGCCGCCCGCCGCGGCCGTCGGTACCGCGGCCGAGCCGTCGGCGGTAGCGGAAGGGGAACCGGATGGCGCCACCGGCGACCTGTTCGCCGCCGCTGCGCCGGCGCCGCCAACCCCGGAGTCGCCGCATGGCCACGCCTGAGCCCGAGGTCGACCTGCAGCAGGGCCTGTTCTCGCATCTGCTGGAACTGCGTTCGCGCCTGCTCAAGGCCAGCGCTACCGTGCTGGTGGTGCTGCTGGCGCTGGTGCCGTTCGCCAACCGCCTGTATACCGAGTTGGCCGCGCCGCTGGTGGCGCGCCTGCCCCAGGGCGCGCACCTGATCGCCACCGAAGTGGCCAGCCCGTTCATCACGCCGCTGAAGCTGGCGTTCTACGCGGCGCTGTTCATCAGCATGCCGATGATCCTGTACCAGCTGTGGGCGTTCGTCAGCCCGGGCCTGTACAAGCACGAGAAGCGCCTGGCGCGGCCGCTGCTCGGCGCGGCGCTGGTGCTGTTCTACATGGGCTGCGCGTTCGCCTATTTCCTGGTGCTGCCGGCGGCGTTCCGCTTCCTCACCGCGATCACGCCGCAGGGGGTGGAGATGATGACCGACATCACCCACTACCTCGATTTCGTGATGCTGATGTTTTTCGCGTTCGGGCTGTGCTTCGAGGTGCCGGTGGCGGTGGTGATCCTCGCCGCGGTGGGCATCGTCGACCTGGACAAGCTGCGCGCCAGCCGCCGCTACGCCATCGTCGGCGCGTTCGCGATCGCCGCCTTCATTACCCCGCCGGACATCACCTCGATGATCATGCTGGCGGTGCCGATGTGCCTGCTCTACGAGCTGGGCATGCTGGCGGTGCGCTGGCTGGTGAAGCCGGGCGCGTTGAAACCCGGCGCCGGCTGAGAGCCTCTCAGTACAAGTCGATCGGGTCGACGTCCAGCGACCAGCGCAGCTTGCGCGCCGAAGGCAGCGCGGCCAGCGCCAGCTGCCATGGCCGCAGCATCGCGTGCAGTGCCTGCCGGCTGGTCGATTCCAGCAACAGCTGGCCACGCTGGCGGCCCGCGCGCAGCGGCATCGGCGCGGGCATCGGTCCGGCGACCTCGATCGGTGCGCCGGTCGGAAGTGCGGCATGTGCGGCGGCGAGGAAGGTCTCGACCTGCTCGCGCTGGGCCGCCTCGGCGCGCAGCAGTACCTGATGGCTGTACGGCGGCAAGCGGATCAGCCGGCGCTCGGCCAGCAGCTCGCGTGCGGCCGCGGCATAGCCCTGGGCCAGCAGGCCGCGCAGCAGCGGGTGTTGGGGCTGGTGTGTCTGCAGCAGCACGCGACCGGGCTTGCGCGCGCGGCCGGCGCGGCCGGCCACCTGCACCACCAGCTGCGCCAGCCGCTCGCCGGCGCGGAAGTCGATGCTGTGCAGGCCCTCGTCCACGCCGACGATGGCGACCAGGGTGAGGTTGGGCAGGTCGTGGCCCTTGGCCAGCATCTGGGTGCCGACCAGGATTGCCGGCTGGTCGTCGCGCAGCGTGGCCAGCAACTCCTCGAACGCGTCGCGGCGGCGGGTGGTCTCGCGGTCCACGCGCAGCACCGGCACCTGCGGGAACCGCGCCAGCAGCGCTTCCTCCAGCCGCTCGGTGCCCTGACCTTGCGCCTTCAGCTCGCCGGCGCCGCAGCTCGGACAGGCCGATGGCACGCGCTGGCGGTAGTCGCAGTGGTGGCAGACCAGCTGGCGCCGGCCGGCGTGCAAAGTCAGCGGGCGCTCGCAGCGCGGGCACGCGGCGTGCCAGCCGCAGGCGTGGCACAGCAGCACCGGTGCGTAGCCGCGGCGGTTGCGGAACACCAGCGCCTGCTCGCCGCGCGCCACCGTCTCGGCTACCGCCGCCAGCAGCGCCGGCGACAGACCGTGTTCCAGATGCTGCGCGCGCATGTCCACGATCTGCACCGTGGGTGGCCGCACCGCGCCGGGCCGGGCGCGCAGGTGCAGGCTGCGGTAGCGGCCGGCTTCGACGTTGGCCAGCGATTCCAGCGACGGCGTGCCCGAGCCCAGCAGCACCGGCACGCCCAGCGCGCGGGCGCGCACCAGGGCGAGGTCGCGGGCGTGGTAGCGGAAGCCCTCCTGTTGTTTGTAGGCGCTGTCGTGTTCCTCGTCGACGATGATCAGGCCGGCCCGCGGCAGCGGGGTGAACACCGCCGAGCGGGTGCCCAGGATCACCCGCGCGCTGCCGGCGCGGGCGCGCAGCCAGGCGCGCGCGCGATCGCCCTCGGACAGGTTCGAATGCAGCACCTCGACGCCCACCCCCAGCCGCTCGCGCAGGCGCCGCACGGTCTGCGGGGCGAGGCCGATCTCCGGCACCAGCAGCAGCGCCTGCTTGTCCTGGGCCAGCACCTGCTCGATCAACGCCAGGTAGACCTCGGTCTTGCCGCTGCCGGTGACGCCGTCGAGCAGAAACGGCTGGTAGCGGCCGAGGCTGGCGCCGACGGCGGCCACCGCCTGCTGCTGCTCGTCATTGAGCGGCGGCGCCGGCGATGCTGGCGGCGGGCGCTCGAGCGGCGGCCGTTCGCTGCGCTCGAGCAGGCCCGCAGCGGCCAGCCGGCGCGCGACCTGGCGCCAGCCGCGCTGGCGTTCGCCCAGTTCCTGTGCACTCAGCGCGCCGGCAGTCAGCAAGGCCAGCAAGGCCTTGCTGCCGCCGCGGCGGTTGCCGGCGGCGTGGGCGCGGTGGCCGGCGTCGGTGAGCGACCAGTATTCGTCGCCGATCGGCGGCAGCGGCCTCGGCTCGCGCAGGGCCAGCGGCAAGGCGTTGGCGTAGGCCTCGCCCGGCGCGCCCAGCCAGTAGTCGGCGGCCCAGGCCAGCGTCTGCATCAGCTCGGCGTCGAGCAGCGCTTCGTCGTCGAGCGGGCGCAGCGCCTGTTTCAGCCGGCTGTCGTCCACCGCGGCCTCGGCGTCGATCGCCACCACCACCCCGACCAGCCGGTGGCGGCCGAACGGCACCAGCACCCGGCTGCCCACGCTGGCTTCGCCGCTGGCTGGCGGCAGGTAGTCGAACAGGCTGGGCAGGGGAACCGGCAGGGCGACGCGAAGAACGGCGGGCATGGGCGACCTCGTGGCGGGCCAGTGTAACCGCCGCCTGCGAGCGCCCGCGTTCGATGGCTGCCGGGGCAGGTGAACCGCCACGGTCGACTTGCGCGGACTTGCTGCTCGGGTGTCGAGGAGTCCTGGGTAAGTGGCTAACGTCCGGAGATTTTTGCGCTTATCCACAAACGTTGTGGATAAGTCTGTGGATGTCGGGGGTAGGGGGCGCCTCAAAGCGCACCGTGACGCCTTCGGCGACACTCTGACGAGGTTTTGGTCACGAAAAAAAGGTCTTTGCGTTCAATGGCCTGCAAATGTCGGTAAGTTGCAGTTCACACAATTGACAAGACGCCGGCGCTTGCCTTGACAGGCCGGTGACGCTGTGCAAAACCGCCGCGTCGTGGCCTCAGCCAGCCATGCCAAGCGCGGCCGCGACCATCAGCACGAGCACCAGCAGCCAGAAGTAGCACCAGCCGATGAACCAGAATTTCAGCACGGTCATCGGCCAGCCCTGCCGGTAGACCCGCTTCTGCATCAGCAGCAGGTACAGCGGCGCCCACAGCACCAGCAGCCGTTCCAGCCAGTTCAACGGGGTGGTGGTCCATGGCGCATGCGGTTCCAGCCAGCCGGCCAGCAGGCTCAGCAGCGTGCACAGCAGCAGCCACAGGAACAGGAAGGCGTGGCTGTGCAGCACCACGATCAGGTGTTCCATGTAGATCCGCCGCTTGAACACGTAGAACAGCTTCAGCAGCAGCGCGTAGATCGGCACCAGCACCAGCATGGCGCCCGGCAGCTTGCCGAAGACGCCGTTGACCATGCGCTCCTTGGCCGCTTCGCGGCTTGCCGCGTCACCGTGCCGGTAAGCGTGCAGGTTGTCGCCGATATGCTGGAACGCGGCGGTCAAGCGCTGGTTGGCGAAAGCGGGCAGCCAGGCGACATGCAGCGGCTGCACCGGCGAGCCGGCCGCCCTCCGCTCGATCGGGGCGGCCGCCGCCGGCGGCAGCGGCGGAGCGTGCAGTTCGGCCAGCCGCCGGTTTGCCGCCGAGCGCAGCCGTTGCTGCACGTCGAGCGCCTGCGCGGCCATCGCGTCGCTGCCGAAGGTCCGCACGGCGTCGAGTGCGTTCGTCTTGCGCTCCAGCAGCCTGCGCACTTCCTCCGCACTGGCGGCCTGCGCGAAGTCGTCGCCGCGGTCGAGCAGCGCCTGCTGCTGGCGCTGCTCGACGCTGTGGCTGATCGCCGCCGAGGTGGCCAGGTGCAGCACGAAGAAGCTCAGCAGGCACAGCACGAACATCAGCCGGAACGGCGCGATGTAGCGCATGCGGCGGCCGGCGAAGTACTCCAGGGTGAGCAGGCCCGGCTTCAGGAACAGCGCCGGCAGCGTGCGCAGGATGCGGCTGTCGATGTGCAGCAGGGTTTCCACCGCCTCCTCGGCCATGTGGCGCATCGGCTTGAGCACGCTGTGGATCGACTGTCCGCACTCGTGGCAGAACTCGCCCTGCATGAGGGCGCCGCAGTTGGCGCAGTGCAGGCCTTCGTGGCGGGTCAGTTGCCTCATCGCGGTTCCCTTGCTGGTGCAGCGGCCGATCTTCGCACACGCCGGCGGTGGCCCGGCCGTGACCAATGGCTCAGGTAGAATGACCGGCCCTGGAGTGTGCTGTGCCCATGAACGCCTTCCGTCCCGAACGCGCCCATCTGCTGCACGAGGTGCGCGCTACCGTGCGCCTCGCGCTGCCGCTGATCGCGGCGCAGCTGGCCGCGGTCGGCAGCAACGTGATCGACGCCGTGCTGGCCGGCCACGTCAGCGCGCACGTGCTCGGCGCGGTGGCGGTGGGCGCCAGCATCTGGTCGCTGGCGATCGTGTGCGGCATCGGCATGATGATGGCGGTGCCGCCGTCGGTGGCCCAACTGGACGGCGCCGGCCGCCGCGGCGAGGTCGGTGCGGTGTTCCAGCAGGCGCTGTGGCTGGCGCTGGGCATGGGCGCGCTGCTGTGGTTCGCGGTGCGCCACGCCGGGCCGCTGATCGAACTGATCGGGGTGACGCCGAGCCTGCGCCACGACGTGCAGCGCTTCCTGCTGGCGATCAGCTGGGGCGCGCCGGCGCTGACCTGCTACTTCGCGCTGCGCGGCTTGTCCGAGGGGCTGTCGCTGACCCGGCCGTCGATGTACTTCAGTCTGGGCGGGCTGGTGTTGCTGGTGCCGCTGGGCTACGTGTTGATGTTCGGCAAGCTGGGCATCCCGCCGCAGGGCGCACACGGCTGCGGCGTGGCCACCGCGATCGTGCTGTGGCTGGAGATGCTGGCGTTCGGCGTCTACGTGATGTTCCGGCGCAACTATCGCGGACTGGGCCTGTTCGACCGTTTCCAGTGGCCCGACCGGCGCCGGATCGGCGCGCTGGTGCACATCGGCGCGCCGATGGCGGTGACCCTGCTGGCTGAGGCCGGCTTGTTCGTGGCCACCGCGCTGATCATCGCCACGCTGGGCGAGGACGTGATTGCCAGCCATCAGGTGGCGATCAACATCGCCTCGCTGTTCTTCATGATCCCGCTGGGCCTGGCGATGGCGATCACCGTGCGCGTGGGCAACGCGGTGGGCCGCGGCGACGAGCGCGGCGTGCGCTACGCCGGCTTCTGCGGGATCGGCCTGACCCTGCTCACCCAGCTGTTCTCGGCCGCCCTGATGCTGGGTCTGCCGCACTTCATCGCCTCGCTGTACACGCACGAGCCGAAGGTGATCGCGCTGGCCGCGCAGCTGATCATGCTGGCCGGGCTGTTCCAGTTCTCCGACGGCATCCAGGTTGCCGCCAACGGCGCGCTGCGCGGCCTCAAGGACACCCGCGTGCCGATGGCGATCACCCTGTTCGCTTACTGGATGGTCGGCATGCCGGTGGGCTGGTGGCTGGCGTTCCATCACGGCATGGGCGCGCGCGGCATGTGGGTCGGCCTGATCGCCGGCCTGTCGGCGGCGGCGGTGATGCTGTTCACCCGCTTCTGGCGCAGCGCCTGGCGACAGCGCTGGCGCCGCCCCCTGCCGATGACCGCGCCAGCCTGAGCGGCTACGCTTGACCCGACGATTCCGGATACCGCCTACATGACGCTCCCCCCGCCGCCACCGCCCCGCCGCCAGGGCTTCTGGGTCTTTCTGCGCACGCTCGGGCGCGGCATCAACCTGCTGCGGCTGGTGATCCTCAACCTGGTGTTCTTCGGCGTACTGGGCGTGCTGCTGTTGCTGCTGGCCGCGGGCGTGCTGGGCAGCCGGGGCGCGCGCATGGTGCAGGACGCCAGCGTGCTGGTGCTCCGGCCGCAGGGCCAGCTGGTCGAGCAGTACAGCATCGACCCGCTGCAGCGCGCGCTGGCCGGCCTGTCCGGCGAACAACCCAAGCAGGTGCAGCTGCGCGACCTGGTCGGCGCGATCGACGCGGCGGCGAAGGACCGGCGCATTAGCCGCATCCTGCTGCTGCCGGACGAACTGCAGGGCGGCGGCTTTGCCGCGCTGCGCGAGGTCGGCACGGCGCTGGATCGCTTCCGCGCCGCCGGCAAGCCGGTGGTGGCCTGGGCGGTGAACCTGGACCAGGGCCAGTACTACCTGGCCGCACACGCCGACCGCCTGCTGGTCGACCCGCAGGGCGGCGTGATGATCACCGGCCTGGCCAACTACCGGCTGTTCTACAAGGACCTGCTGGACAAGCTCGGCGTCGACGTGCACCTGTTCCGCGTGGGCGAGTTCAAGAGCGCGGCCGAGCCGTACATCCTCGACCACGCCTCGGCCGAGGCGAAGCAGGCCGACAGCTACTGGATGGGCGGCCTGTGGGATGGCTGGCTGGACGAAGTGGCGGCCATGCGCAAGCTCGACCCGGCCGCGCTGCGCGACGACATCGACAACCTGCCGCAGCACATCGCCGGCATCCAGGGCAACCTGGCCCAGCTGGCGCTGGACCAGCACCTGGTCGACGGCCTGGCCACCCGTGCCGAACTGATCGCGATGATGCGCAAGGAAGGCGTGCCGGCCGACCGCAAGGGCCACAGCTTCCGCCAGGTCGATTTCGCCCGCTACGCCGCAGGCCTGCCGCACGACGGCGACGCGTTCGCGCCGGGCGTGGCGATCGTGGTGGCGGAGGGCGAGATCGCCGGCGGCAAGCGCGCGGCCGGTTCGGTCGGCGGCGAATCCACCGCGGCGCTGATCCGCGAGGCGCGCGAGGACCGCAAGACCCGCGCGCTGGTGCTGCGGGTCAACTCGCCCGGCGGCGAGGTGTACGCGGCCGAGCAGATCCGCCGCGAGATCGAGCTGACCCGCAGCGCGGGCATCCCGGTGGTGGTGTCGATGGGCGACGTGGCGGCCAGCGGCGGCTACTGGATCGCGATGAACGCGAACCGCATCTACGCCGAACCGAACACCATCACCGGCTCGATCGGCATCTTCGGCATGTACTACACGGTGCCGAACACGCTGGCCAAGCTCGGCGTCAGGAGCGACGGCGTCGGTACCGGGCCGATGGCCGGCGCGTTCGACATCAGCCGTCCGCTCGACCCGAAGGTCGGCGCGGTGATCCAGGCGATCATCGACAAGGGCTACCGCGACTTCGTCGGCAACGTGGCCAAGGCGCGCGGCAAGAGCTACGAGGCGGTCGACGCGATCGCGCAGGGGCGGGTGTGGACCGGCCGGCAGGCGCTCGAGCGCGGCCTGGTCGACCAGCTCGGCGGGCTGCAGGACGCGGTCGCCGATGCAGCCGGCCTGGCCAGGCTCGGCAAGGGCTATCCGGTGCGCTACGTGGAGGCGCCGCTGGGTGGCTTCGAGCGCTTCCTGCTCGGACTCAACCAGAATGCGGCCCTGCACGTGCTGCAGTCGTGGGGCGTACGCCTGCCGAACTGGTTCGCCCAGCTGCCGGCGCTGGCGCCGGAACTCGAACTGCTGCGCCAGGCGAAGGCCGGCGCGCCGAACATCTACGCGGACTGCCTGTGCCGTCCGCGCTGATCGGCGTGTCTGGCTGATCCGCCTACTGGCTCTGCGCCTCGATCTGCTTGCGCTGTTCCTCGGCCTGCTGGTCGACCGTCCTCTGCACGTCCTTGGCGCGCTGCTCGGCCTGCTTCATCTCGTCGAACGGCGTGGCGACCTGTTGCGCGGGCTTGGCCTGGGGCTCCGGTGGCTTGCCGGAGCAGGCGGCGAGGGCGAGGACGCAAAGCAGGGGCGGCAGCGGCTTCATAGCGGTTCTCGTGGGGCATCGGCGCCGCCGAGTGTCCCGCCGCGGCCGGCCGGCTGGCAAGGCGCCGTCGCCGCGCTTTAAGCTGCGCCCATGAACAGCCGCCTCGACGCGTGGCAACTGCACGGCCATACCGCCCTGATCACTGGTGCCAGCAAGGGCATCGGCTACGCCACCGCGCGCGAGCTGGCCGGGCTGGGCGCCGACCTGCTGCTGGTGGCGCGCGACGAGGACTATCTCGAACAGGTACGGGTGGAGCTGGCCGACGAGTTCGCCGGCATCGAGGTGCTGGCGTTCGGCGCCGACCTGGCCGACGCCGAGGATCGCCTGGCGGTGTTCGACTGGATCGCCGACCTCGGCGCGCCGGTGTCGCTGCTGGTCAACAACGCCGGCGGCAACCAGAGTGCCGCCACGCTGGACTACCGCGCCGACGAGTACCGCGCGATCTTCGAGCAGAACCTGTTCTCCGCCTTCGAGATGTGCCGGCTGGCGCACCCGCAGCTGGTGCAGCACGCCAACGCGGCGATCGTCAACGTGGGCTCGGTGTCCGGCATTACCCATGTGCGCACCGGCGCGCCGTATGGCATGAGCAAGGCCGCATTGCATCAGCTCACCCGCAACCTCGCCGCCGAGTGGGCGGTGGACGGCATCCGCGTCAACGCGGTGGCGCCGTGGTACATCCGTACCCAGCGCACCGATCCGGCGCTGGCCGACGCCGATTACCTGGACGAGGTGCTCGAGCGCACGCCGCTGAAGCGCATCGGCGAGCCGGAGGAGGTGGCCGCGGCGATCGCCTTCCTGTGCCTGCCGGCAGCCAGCTACGTCACCGGCCAAGTGCTGGCGGTGGACGGCGGGTTCCTGAACTACGGCTTCTGAGCGGTGCCTCAGAACTCCGCCTCGTGCTCCTCGGCGGCAAAGCCGACGGTCACCGCGCCTTCGCCCACGTTGACCATGCCGGTGATGCTCATCGGCGCCTCCATCAGTTCGACGCCGCACTCCTCACAGGCCTGGCGCAGCTCGATGTAGCCCGGCAAATGGGGCAGCACCTCCAGATCGCCGCCGTAGCTGACGCAGACCACCGGCACCAGCAGGCCGGCGCGTACCCGCCGCGCCACGTAGCCGAACAGCGCCTCCGCGCCCTGCTCGAAGCCACGCACCTTGCCGACCGGGCTGGTGTCCCCGCGGAAGCAGCGCAGGATGGGCTTGATGTCCAGTGCGGTGCCCACCATCGCGCTGAGCAGGCTGACGCTGCGGTCGCCGCGCTTCTTGATGCGGTTGCGCAGGTGGATCAGGTCGCGCGGCAGCATGTAGCCGTAGCTGTGGTTGGCGATGTGCACCAGGCGTTCGCGGATCGTCGACGGCGGCTCGTCGGCCGCGATCAGCCGGGCCGCCTCGTAGACCGCCGGCGCCGCGCCGGTGAAGACGTTGCCGGTATCCACCACGCGCATCATGAACGGGCCGGGCACGCCGGCTTTCTCGCGCACCTGGCGGTAATTCTTCAGGATCGCGAAGCTGGCCTTGTTGACGTTCTCGTTGATCGGGCTGCGGGTGGCGGTAATGGTCAGGCAGAACACGCAGTCCTGCTCCAGCACCAACTTCTCCAGGAACAGCTTCTGCACCTCTTCCACCGGGCAGGGTTCGGTCTCCGCCGAATGGCTGCGGTTGCCCAGGCGGCGGTCGATGAAGCGCTGGATCTCGGCCGGGTCGCGCGCGTCCATGAAGACCTCGCTGTCCAGCCGCACGGTGATCGGCATGATCGCGATACGGTGCTTCTGCAGGAACTCCTGCGGCAGGTCGCAGGATGCATCGATTGCCAGGCCCATCCTCATCGCGTGACCCCCCGATCATCAATGGCAGGGAAAACATAGCATGGTGGCTGCGGCAGCGGCATTTGCCCGATGGTCGTGCGCGGTGGCCGCCGGTGCCGGCCCCCGCGCGCGATGGCACGCCGGCGCAGCGGGCGTCGCCGGGCGCGGGCGAGCAGGCCTTAAGATGGCGCGACTGATCTGGCATCCCGCCGGCGTGGCGTCGCCGGCAACCCTCATCGGGCATCGCCTCACCCATGAAAAGCAAACAGGAAATCGTTTCCAATTGGCTGCCGCGCTACACCGGCGTGCCGCTCGAACAGTTCGGCGAGCACATCCTGCTGACCAACTTCGGCCACTACGTGGAGCTGTTCGCGCAATGGCACGGCGTGGAGGTGCAGGGGCGCGACCGGCCGATGCCGAGTGCCACCGCCGACGGCATCACCCTGATCAACTTCGGCATGGGCAGCCCCAACGCCGCCACCATGATGGATCTGCTCGGCGCGATCGGACCGAAGGCGGCGCTGTTTCTCGGCAAGTGCGGCGGGGTCAAGAAGAAGAATCAGCTCGGCGACCTGGTGCTGCCGATCGCCGCCATCCGCGGCGAGGGCACCAGCAACGACTACCTGCCGCCGGAGGTGCCGGCACTGCCGGCGTTCCAACTGCAGCGCGCGGTCTCCACCATGATCCGCGACCTCGGCCACGACTACTGGACCGGCACGGTGTACACCACCAACCGGCGCGTGTGGGAACACGATGAGGCGTTCAAGGACTACCTGCGGCGCACCCGCTGCATGGCGGTGGACATGGAGACCGCGACCATTTTTGCTGCCGGCTTTGCCAACCGCATCCCCTGCGGCGCGCTGCTGCTGGTGTCCGATCAGCCGATGATCCCGGAAGGCGTGAAGACCGAGCTCAGCGACCGGCGAATCACCTCGGAGTTCGTCGAGGCGCACATCCGCATCGGCATCGAGGCCCTCAAATTGGTGCGCCGCAACGGACGCAGCGTGAAGCACCTGCGCTTCGAGGCCGAGACGGAGTCGGAGACGGACTAAACCTGCCGGACGCACCCCGGCTCGCGTGATCCCGCGATCGCCGCGGTCGGCGGCGAACCGGACGCTAAACGCAAGAAATTTCGTGTTTTAAAATAGTTGACAGCATGTAAACACGACGTAATACAGTAGCCGCCGGAAGGCCGGCGGCGTGGCGAATGATCGCCCAAACCGCGAGACGCATGGACGACCATCAGGCCGCCTGGGCAGGGTCTGCCTTTTGGTACGGGTTCGCACATAGTGTTATTTGCCTGTTAGTATCGGCCCGTTCTGGCTCCCCTGGAAGCTGGGGGTCTCGGGTTCGGCAACCAGGGCGACTGGTGTTTCGAGGCAGGATTCATGCGGGTTCTGGCTCACGACAATAATTAATCGGAGGGTGTTTTCATGAAACTTGGGGTCTCAAAACTTTCTTCAGCAGTCCGCCTCGCGCTCTCGCTGGGTGCGGTCATCGCGGTGGGTGCCTCGGGCACGGTGTTCGCTCAGGACACGGGCAGCCAGGACACCAGCAAGCCCAGCCAGGAAAAGGCGCAGACACTGCAGACCGTCGTGGTCACCGGCTCGCACATCCGCCGCGTGGACCTGGAAACGTCCAACCCGGTCGTGACCATCGACGCCGCGCAGATCAAGGCCACCGGCAAGCTCACGCTGGGCGACATCGTGCAGCAGCTGCCGGCGGTGACCGGCGGCAACATCAACCCGCAGGTCAACAACAGCGGCGGCACCGGCGGCTCCTCGATCGGCCTGCGTGGCCTTGGCGCCCAGCGCACTCTGATCCTGATCGACGGCAAGCGCATCATCAACGGCGATCCGAACTCGATCCCGGCCGACATGATCGAGCGCATCGAAGTGCTGACCGACGGCGCCTCCTCGGTGTATGGCTCCGACGCGATCGGCGGCGTGGTCAACTTCATCCTGAAGAAGGACTACCAAGGCGCCCAGTTCACGGTGAACTACGGCCAGTCCTCCCATGCTGACGGCCGCTCGAAGGGTTACACCTTCACGTTCGGCCAGACGTCCGACAAGGGCAGCATCATGGGCGGCGTCGACTACAACAAGACCGAAGCCGTGCTGGCCAAGAACCGCGACTTCTCCAAGAACGCGGTGTCGATCTACGGCAGCAGCCAGACCCCGATCTACAGCTACATCGGCGGCTCCAGCTTCCCGGCCTATGGCCGCGTCCAGCTCCCGTCGCAGTATGTCGGTACCGGTCCGGGACAGTACAACTGCCCCAATGGTGACGACCACGTTGCGCTCAACCCGGGCGCCAGCGGCCAGAACATCGCCACCGACTACCACTGCTTCACCAATGCCGACAAGTACAACTACGCGACGGTCAACCTGATCCAGACCCCGCAGGAACGCACCAGCCTGTGGCTGAAGGGCACCTACAACCTCGGTGACCACGTCCAGGCCTACATGGATGCGTACCACAACAAGACCAGCTCGGGCTTCCAGCTGGCCCCGGCGCTGCTGGGCGCCCCGTACGGCGCGGTGATCTCGGCCGACAGCTACTACAACCCGTTCGGCACGGAATTCTCGTCCTCAGCCAACGACTACCGCGCGCGCCTGGTCTCCGCCGGCAACCGTTCGGCCAACTTCGGCACCACCACCGACCAGATCCACACCGGCTTCAAGGGTGACTTCAACCTGCTGAACCACGACTGGAACTGGGACGTGGGCATGAGTTACGGCCACTTCTCGCAGCAGACCATCACCCGCGGCCTGCCCAACCAGGACAAGCTCAACGCGGACCTCGGCCCGTCCTTCATGGACACCGACGGCGTCGTGAAGTGCGGCACCCCGGGCAACATCATCGGCGGCTGCACGCCGTTCAACCCGTTCAACCTGTTCGACCCGAACTCGGTGGCGGCGCTGCAGGCCGCCGCGGTGCCGGCGATCAGCAACAACTTCGCGATCGAGCGTGTCTACTCGGCCGACGTCAACGGCGGCCTGTTCGACCTGCCGGCCGGCACGGTGCAGCTGGCCGCGGGCGCTTCCTACCGCAAGGAATACACCCGTTCGGAAATCGATCCGCTGCTGCTGATCGACCCGGCCACCGGCAACTGCACCCTGGGCAGCCAGTGCAGCTCGCCGCTGCGCGGCGGCTACAACGTGAAGGAGGCCTACGCCGAGGTGTTCGTGCCGATCCTGTCCGACATGCCGTTCGCGCAGGCGCTGAACATCACCATCGGCGACCGCTACTCGAAGTACAGCACCTTCGGCAGCACCAACAACACCAAGTTCGCGGTGGAATACCGCCCGATCACCGACCTGCTGCTGCGCGGCACGGTGTCGGAGGTGTTCCGTGCGCCGACCATCGGCAACGTCTACGGTGCGCCGATCAGCGACGCGCCGAAGCTCAGCAGCGATCCCTGCAATGGCATCACCGCCGCCAACCCGGCCTGCGTGGGTGTGCCGACCGACGGCAGCTTCGTGAACCAGGACGTGGCGCTCGGGCAGCAGATCAAGGGCATTTCCTCCGGCTCGCAGTACGCCGGCTTCCCGCTCGGACCGGAGAAGGGCAAGTCGTTCGACGTCGGCTTCGTCTACTCGCCGAGCTACGTGCCGGGGCTGTCGCTCAGCGCCGACGTGTGGCACCTGTACCTGAACGACACGATCTCCTCGATCGGCGCGCAGACCGTGCTCGACCTCTGCTACAACGGCGCCACCCAGTACTGCCCGCTGATCACCCGCTTCCCGGCCAGCAGCGCCAACCCCGGCCAGATCGCGCAGATCGTCGAGCCGACCGGCAACCTGGGTCGCACGGACGTGTCGGGCGTCGACTTCTCCGGCCGCTATGCCCTGCCGGAGTTCTCGTTCGGCAAGTTCGTGGTGGGCCTGGACGCGACCTACATGTCGCGCTACGACCAGCAGACCGCACCGGGCACCGATGCCAACACGGTGTTCCACGACGCCGGCCACTTCATGCCGTTCGGCTCCAGCCAGGCGTCGACCTGCCCCAGCGGTGGCGGCGTGTGCCTGTTCCCGCGCTGGCGCGGCAACGGCTTCGTGAACTGGAACCTGGGCGACTGGAGCGCTTCCTGGCGCATGCGCTACATCGGTGCATTCCGCAACGGCTCGAAGAGCCCGTCCCAGGACACGTTCCCGACTCAAATCACCTACTATCCCTCCGCCCAGCTGCACGGCGTGGAGTTCAAGTACGGCGCGACGATCTACAACGACGTGTCGCTCGGCTACAACTTCGAGCCGCTCAACACCCGCATCGACGTCGGCGTGAACAACCTGTTCGACAAGCAGCCGCCGTTCCTGTACGCCAACAACACGCTCAACGCCAACACCGATCCGAGCGACTTCGACCTGCAGGGCCGCTACTACTGGGCTCGCGTGACGGTGTCGTTCTGATTGACTGGACAGCACTGAGTAGCTGAAGCTGACGAGCCGCGCGGGCAACCCGCGCGGCTCTTTTTTTGGATAGTGCCTCTAACGTGATCAACGACATTCTCAGCGCCCTGCAATCCGGCCGACCGGCCGAAGTGGAGCGCCTTTCCAGGGCCGCCCTGAGCGAGCGTCCGGACGACCCTGACCTTGCCCTGTTCCTCGCGATCGGCCTGCAGCAGCAGGGCCGGCTGGCCGAGGCGCTGGAGGTTTATGCAGCGCTGGCGCAAAACCATCCCGACGACTCGCTGCACTGGGGCAATTACGCGACCGCGCTGCGCGAGGCAGGGCGCGTGCAGGAGGCCGAGCACGCTTACCTGCGTTCGATCGCGCTGGCGCCGGACAACCGGGAGCAGCTGGCCAACCTGGGCCTGTTGCAGCTCGAGCGGAAGGACTACCAGGCTGCCCGCGACACCTTGCTGCGCGCCCATGCGCTGGATCCTGCTTCGCCGGCGGTGCGCATTCATGCTGCGCGCGCGTGTTCGGCCTGCCGCGACTCGCGCGCGGAGGAGCTGCTGCGCCCCTGGCGCGACTGGACCTCGCTGGACGATCCGCTGCAGCTGGAACTGGCCGATCTGCAACTGGTGCTCGGCGAAGCGAACATCGCCCGCGTGCTGCTGGAGGAACTGCTGGCGCGCACGCCCGGCCATCTCCCGGCGCGTCTGTTGCTGGCCGCGGTCTATGAGCGCGTCAACGACCTCGACGGCAGCGCCGCCCTGCTCGACCAGGTGGAGCGCAATTATCCGGCACTAGATGCCGAGGCGCAGCTGGAGATCGTCCACCAGCGCGCGAAACTTGCGTTGCGACGCGGGCAAACCGAACAGGCGCGGCGGCTGCTCGAACAAGCCGGTCCGCGCACGCCCGACGACTACGCGCATTTCTTCTCCCTTGCCGAGGCCTGCGACAAGCTGCGCGATTACCCGGGGGCGATCGCCGCGCTGCACGAGGCGCATGCGCGCCAGATCGAGGAGCTGAAGCACAACGCGCCGCGTCGCTTCGACCCCGGCGCGCCGGTGCTTCCGGCCGCGGTGGAGCGCATCGGCGCCGAGGAGTTCCGGCGCTGGCCGCAGCTGCAGGGTCCGGACAGCGCGAACTCGCCCGTGTTCATCGTGGGCTTCCCGCGCTCGGGCACGACCTTGCTGGAGCTGATGCTCGACGCCCATCCGGCGCTGCAGTCGATGGACGAGCGGCCGTTCTTCACGATTCTTTCCGACCAGCTTGCCGACCACGGCATCGTGGTGCCGCAGGATCTGTACAAGCTCGACCAGCATGCGTGCGACGAATTGCGCAAGGGCTACGTGAGCCTGGTCTGCTCGAAGGTCCGGCGGCGCTGGAGCGCGCAGCTGGTCGACAAGAATCCGCTGAACATGCTGTGGCTGCCGCTGATCTATCGCCTGTTCCCCGAGGCGAAGTTCATCCTCGCCCTGCGCCATCCGTGCGACGTGCTGGTCAGCAACTACATGCAGAACTTCCGCGCCGCCGTGCTGGCGGTGGCGTGCGCCTCGATGGACAAGCTGGCGACCGCCTACGTGACCGCGATGGAATGCTGGCTGCACGACGTGGCGCTGTTCCAGCCGAACGTGTTCGTTTCCCGCTACGAGGACCTGGTGGCCGATCCGGCCGCGCAGACGCGGCGCATCGCCGACTTCCTCGGCCTGGAGGACGCCACGCCGCTGCTGCATTTCGATCGCCATGCGCGCGACAAGGGCTTCATCGCCACGCCCAGCTATGCGCAGGTCACCCAGCCGGTGAACCGCAAGGGACTCGATCGCTGGAAGCGCTACCGCGAGGCGCTGGCGCCGGCGCTGCCGATCCTCGCCCCGATGCTGCGGCACTGGGGCTATTCGGTCGCGGACGCCGACGAAGCCGCGGGAGGCTGATCCTCAGTCGTCCGCCATCCGTGCAAGCTCCGGCAGCAGCGTGGCGTAGGCGCGCCAGCGCTGCACCGAGCGGGTGTGTACGGGTTGCCGGGCCTGCCACAGGCTGGCCGTGCTGATCGCGCGTTCCCGGTTGGGTGCCGCAGGCGCGCTGGCAGCGGGCAGCCCGAGCCAGTCGGCCAATGCGCCGATGCAGCCATCCGGATCGCCGACCAGCTCCTCGTAGCGCACTTCGCGCACGGCGGCCGGGTAGCGTCGTTGCCAGTGCGCCATCAGCCGCCGCGAGCCATGGATGACCGCCGCGATGTCGGCGAAATCGCTGGCGAAGTCCTGCGTGCCGGGATGGAACGACTGCATCCACAGCGAGAGCGCGGTGTCCCGGGCGTTGCGGCGGCAGTGGATGATCCGCGCCTGCGGAAACAGCGCGAGGATCAGGTCCACGTGCATGACGTTGTGCGGCTGCTTGTCGATGTACCAGCGCGCGGGGGCATCGTCCTGCACCAGCTGTGCGGCGTAGGCCGCGGCGGCCAGCGGCATCTGCGCGGCGCGTTCGCGCTCCGAAGCGATGGCGTCCAGGCGCGCCGCCAGCGTCGGCAGCCAGGGCAGCTCGCCGCGATGCCGTACCGCCGGGTGGCAGGCGAGCCGTTCGGCCAGCAGCGTGCTGCCGGAGCGCGGCATGCCCACGATGAAGACAGGCGTCCAGGCGTGATCTCCGCTGGACTGGACGGGTGGCGTTGGCCGAGCCAGCCGCATTTCCACGCTGCGCCGCCATGCCTTGCGATTCCATGGGTGATGCTGGCGCACGATGCGGTTGGCCTCGGCCCAGGCGGCAACGGCACGGGCATGCTCGCCGAGGTCGTCGCAGGCCTTGCCCAACGCGAACAGCAGGCCGCTGCGCGCGTGCGGACTCAGGTCGTCGCGAGCCAGGTAGTGTTCGAACAGCGCGAGGTCCGGATGTTGCCGATCGCGGTACCGCTGCAGGCCGGCCAGGCCGAGCGGGACGTGCCATTCCAGCGCCAGCGGGCTGCCGGCCAGCGCCGCCTGCTGGTGCCGGCGGGCTTCGTCGAAACGTCCCAGTTGCGCGGCCAGCGCGCCGGCGTGTGCGCGCAGGCGGGGATCGTCGAGGCCGTGGGCGAATGCGTCCGTGCACAGCTGCAGCGCCTGCGCCTGGCGCCCGCAGTCGTCGAGCAACTCCACCGCGGCGATCCGCTGCTCCATGCTGGCCCTGCCGGCCGTGCAGGCACTGGTCAGGACCTCGCCGGCGGCCATCATCCGGCCCTGCTCGCGCAGCAGACGCGCCAGCACGAAGGCGGCGGGCAGATGGCCCGGCGTGCGCAGCAGGATGCCGCGCAGGCGTCGTTCGGCGCCGGCTCGATCGCTGCGCTGGATCGCGAGGCCGGCAAGCGCCAGCGCCAGCTCGTCGGAATCGGGATGCGCGGCGACGGCCGCCTCCAGCGTGCTCGCCGCCGCCGCCACCTCGCCGCGCAGTACCTGTGCCTGCGCGGCTTGCAGCGCCAGCTGCTCATCCGCAGGTGCAGGCATGGTCGGTGTCATGGGCTGGCGTGCGATGTGCTCAGGCCTGCCAGGGCGGCAGGCCGAGCGCCGTGCGCAGCGGGTCGAGCAGGGCGCCGTAGCGCGTGCTGTGCGCGGTGTCGCCGCGCAGCGGCTGACGCACCTGGCCGGCGCTGGGCGAGCGCACCTCGCGGGGGTTCTCATGGAACCGCAGGCAGGCCGGGTCGAACGGCAGAGCGCAGAAATCCAGCAAGGCGCGGATGCGCGCTTCCGGCTCGGCCAGCAGCGCCTCGTAGTCGTGCAGCAGCACCGCCTGTGGATGGCGTGCGGCGAGCCGCTGCAGGCTGCGGTCGCAGTCGCGCCAGAAACTGGCCAGGTCGCCGAAGTCGCGGCTGTACTCGTTGTTGTCCAGGCGCTGGCGATAGCAGGAAAAACACGTCTCCAGCGCGTCGCGGCGGCAACCGACGATGCGCGCCCCCGGCAGCATGGCGCGAATCGCTTCGGCGTAGATCCAGTTGCTCGGCAGCTTGTCGGTGAAGCGCGGGCGGCGTTCGCGCCAGTGCGCCGTGCGTTCGAGGTAGCGACGACCCAGTCGCGACCAGTCGGCCGGCTGCATCTGCGGCACCCAGCGCGGGAACGGCTGCCCGCGCCGGCGCGATTCCTCGGCCAGCACCTGCGGCAGATCCGGCAGCTCGCCGGTGCCTTCCACCTGCGGATGCGAGGCGAGGATCTGCTCGGCGAGGGTGGAACCGGAGCGCGGCAGGCCGACGATGAAGATCACTTCGTGGCCGAGGTCGGGCTCGTCCGCGCCTGCCGGTGGTGGATCGAAGGCCGCCGCCAGCGCGTCGATCGCCGTCGAATAGCCCGCGGCGTTCCACTGCTGGCGCCGCCGCGCGATGGTGTTCGCCGCGGCGATCGCCTGCAGCGATTCGGCATAGCGCCCCTGGTCGTCCAGCGCGCGTGCGAGCGCGAAGCCGATCGCGATGCGGTCGTCGTCGGTGGCGCGCGGTTCGCGCAGCGCGGCCTGCATGGCGGTGACGTCGGCCTCGCTCATGCGCAGGGTCTTGAGGTCGGCCAGCCCCCACCAGGCCATGCCGGCCCATGCCCGTTCGGCCAGCACGCGCCGGTACTCGGCGGCGGCCTCGGCCGGTTGCCCGCGCATGCGCAGCATGTCCGCCCGCAGCGCGCGTGCGTCGGTGGCCTGCGGGTCGAGTTCCACCGCTCTGTGCAGGGCGGCCTCGGCCTCGTCGTTGCGCACGCTGCGGGTCAGCATGACGCCGAGGTTGTACCAGGCCAGCGCCATGTCCGGCTGCAGCCGGCAGGCGGTGCGCAGGACATCGATGGCGCCGTCGAACTCGCCGGCCTGGCCGAGCAGGGTGGCCAGTGTGTTGAGGTAGACCGGATCGTCCGGCTGATTGGCGAGCGCTGCCCGCATCAGCGCGATGGCCTCCTGGTGGCGCCCCTGCATGCCCAGGATGCCGGCGTGCAGGCGCTGCACTTCGGGGTGGTCGGGCTGGCTCGCGAGCAGCGGTGCCATGCCTGCGGTCGCGGCATCGAGGCGGCCGTCGTCGAGTGCCCGCGCGACGGCGGACACGGCGCGCGTCAGGTCGGGGGTGAGGCCATGCAGTCGTGCCGACATCCGGGCTCCGTGAGGGTGATGGGCGCGGCGGCGCCGCGAACGGCTATTATGCCTGCTCGACCGCAGCCCGCTTCACGCGCGTGGCAGTGGCATGGCACAACCCGCGGAGCAGCATTGATGAGCGTTTCCCCTACGCCCGACCCCGTGTCGTCATTGCGGGAGGCCGTTCGCGTGCAGTTGCAGGGCGGGCAGATGGCGGCGGCGGAATCCTCCTGTCGGCAACTGCTCGAGCACGAGCCCGATGACGCCGACGCACTGGTCTTCCTGGCCGACCGCGAGCTGGCCCGGCGCAACGCGCCGCAGGCGCTACTGCTGCTGAACCGGGCCGAGCGGGCGCATCCCGATCACCCCGGCGTGGCTCACCAGCTGGGCAGCGTGCATCTTGCCAGCGGCGATTTTGAGGCCGCCGCCAGCCACCTGCAGCGTGCGCTGGCGACGGCGCCGCGCATGTTCCTGGCGCGGTTGCGGCTGGGCATCGCGCTGGAACAGCTGGGGCGGCCGGAGCAGGCGCTGACCGCCTATTTCATGGCCGTGCGCAGTGCGCAGGAGCAGGGCCGCTGGCTCAACGACGCCACCACCGCGCCGGGCCTGCGCGAGCTGGTGAAGTATGCGATGAACTATGCCAACGCCGGACGCCGGCGCCTGTTCGACGCCGCGCTGGAGCCGCTGCGCGAGCGCTACGGTCGGTCGGAGCTGCACCGCGTGGATCGGGCGCTGGCGATTCATCTCGGGCTGGAGCCGATGCCCTCGATCGATCCGCGCCAGCGTCCGCTGTTCCTCTACTTCCCCGACGTCCCCAGCCAGCCGTTCTACCCGCGCCAGCGCTTCCCCTGGCACGAGACGCTGGAAGCGGCCACCGCGGCGGTACGCGAAGAGCTGCTGGCCGTGCTGGCCGGCGAGCAGGTGCTGGAATCCTTCCTCGGCGTGGACGATCCCGCGCAGGCGCAGTCGATGCTGCGCGGGTCCGATGGCCATGCCGCCGCGTGGGATGCCTACTTCTTCCATCGCCACGGCGACCGCTACGACGACCACTGCGCCGCCTGTCCGCGCACCAGTGCCGTGCTGGACGCGGTGCCGCTGGTGCGCATCCGCGACCATGCGCCGGAGGCGCTGTTCTCGGTATTGCGCCCGGGCACCCATATCCTGCCGCACCGCGGCGTGACCAACACCCGCCTGGTCACCCATCTGCCGCTGATCGTGCCGTCCGACTGCGCGCTGCAAGTGGGCGGGCAGATCCACTCCTGGCGCGAGGGGAGTTGCGTCACCTTCGACGACACCTTCGAGCACGAGGCCTGGAACCGCAGCCCGTTCACCCGCGTGGTGCTGATCCTGGACAGCTGGAACCCCGACCTGAGCGAGGCGGAGCAGGCCGCGGTCACCGACCTGGTCGAGGCCATCGGCGACTTCAACGCGTCGTGCGAGCTGCCCGCCGACGCGGCCTGACCGGCGCCGCCTCGACTTCAGCGAAAACGGCGCCCGAGGGCGCCGTTTTCCTGTGTCAGCCCGATGCGATGGCGCTCAGTAGCGCGGCACGCCGGAGTCGATCTCGCTGGCCCACGCGTCCATGCCGCCTTCCACGTTGTGCAGGTTGCTGAAGCCGTGCGCGGCGAAGCGTTCGGCCATGGCGCGGCTGGACATGCCGTGGTGGCAGATGAAGGCCAGCGCCGTGTCTTTCGGCAGGCTGGCCAGCTTTTCGTAGCCTTCCTCCTCCAGCACCCGGGCCTGCGCCAGCGGCGCAGCCATGGCGCGGCCGGCGGCCGGGCGCACGTCGACCAGGGTGATGTCGTTGGCGGCCAGCCGCTGCTTGAGCTGCTGCACGCTGAGCGACTTGATCTCGACGGCGCCGGGGAATTTCAGGCTGAGGCCTTCGCCCTGCACGGTGGAGACCCAGTCGATCACGATGCCCTTCGCACGCTGGGCGCTCGCCGGGTCGAAGTGGATCTCCAGTCCGTTCGCGCTGGCCACGATGTCGTGTTCGCCGGCCGGCGCCAGCTGGAAGCCGGCGCTGTGGTCGGGACCGATCTCCAGGTGCAGCGCCATGCCCTGCGCGCCGGCGGTGCCCTGGCGGATCGCCTCGGCGGCGGCGTCGGTGATGGTGATTTCCGGTGGGGTGCGATCCGGCGCGGCGATGCCGAACAGCGCATGCAGCTCGCCGCTGCCGTACATCTGGCGGATGATGTCGGCGCCGCCGACCAGCTCGCCTTCCACGTACAGCTGCGGGATGGTCGGCCAGTCGCCGTAGGCCTTGATGCCCTCGCGGATTTCCGGGTCGTCCAGCACGTTGACCGTGTGGTACTCCGGCAGCAGCTCGTTCAGCGTGTTGGCGGCGGCGGCAGAGAAGCCGCACATCGGCTGCTGGCGATTGCCCTTCATGAACAGCACCACGCGGTGGTCCTTGAGCAGGGTTTCGATACGTTCGCGGGTGGTGGCGTCGAGGGACATGGGAAACTCCGGGGAAGAAGGTCAATGATACGCCGTCCGATATGCGGGAGGCCGGTTGCCCTTCAAGCCCGCCCGCGTCAGGCGGCCCGGTGCAGTTCGTTCAGGTCGTGCCGGCGTGCCGCCAGCGGCGCCAGCGCCCGCACCGCGGCCGGCGAGGGCCACACCAGCTCGCGGCTGGCCCGGCCCAGCGCGGTGGGCTGCTCGCTCCAGTGGATCAGCTCCATCGCGCCGGTGTGGTCCTCGACCAGCGCGGTGCAATGCTCGACCCAGTCGCCGTCGTTGAGGTAGAGCACGCCATCCAGTTCGCGCACGTGGCCGAAGTGGATGTGGCCGCAGATATGGCCGTCGAAGCCGCGCTCGCGCGCATCGGCGGCCACCCGCTGTTCGTAGGCGCGGATGTACGCCAGCGCCCGGGCGAGATGCGACTTGAGGATGATCGACAACGGCAGGTACGGCAGCGCCAGTCGTTGCCGCAGCGCGTGCAGCCGACGGTTGCTCCAGCACACCAGGCGGTGCATTGCCTCTCCGAAGTGCAGCAGCCAGCGGCGGCCGAGTCGCTCGGGATCGAATTCGTCGCCGTGGCTGACCCGGTAGCGACGACCGTCGGCGCCGACGTGCACCGCGTCCAGCGCGATCCGCACACCGCCGATGCATTGTCCATGCAGGCAGCGCAGCGGCGCGTCGTGGTTGCCGGGAATGTAGACCACCTCGACGCCGCGGCGCGCCAGCGCCAGCAGCTCGGCGATCACCGCGCTGTGTTCGGCGCGCCAGCCGTGGCGGCGGGACAGGGCTTCCAGATCGACGATGTCGCCGACCAGGTAGAGCTGCTCGCAGCGCAGCCGGCGCAGGAAGTCGAGCAGGTAGGCGGCCTTGCAGTCCGGCGTGCCCAGGTGCACGTCGGAGATGAAGGCGCTGCGGCAGTGCAGGCTGGTCATGGCGCGTTCCCCGCTGGTGGCCCGGGGCGCCAGTGTGCGATCGGCACGTCACCGTGCGATGGCGGAAAGGTTGCAGCGCGGTTGCGCGGCTATGCGGCCAGCGCCGCGCGCACCGCCGGTTCGATCGCTTCCGCCCACAGTGCGTACTGCGCGGCGGAAGGGTGCAGGCCGTCGTCGGCGAGCAGTTCGGGGTGCTGGCGCGAGATGGCGGTGACGTCGACGAAACGCACGCCGGCGCGGCGGCAGGCATCGCCGGCGATCGCGTTGTAGGCGTCCAGTTCTCCGGCGATGCGCGCCGAATCGCGGCCGTGCTCGACGGCGAAACGGGTGACGCCCCAGTCGGGAATCGACGCCACCACCACGCGCGCGGCGCGCCCGCCGGCCAGCGCGATCGCGCGCGCCAGCAGGCCGGCGAATTCGCCGCGGTAGTCCTCGGCCGGGCGGCCGCGGTACTGGTTGTTCACGCCGATCTGCAGCGTCACCAGCTCGTAGGGCGGCACCAGCGCGGCGGCGTCCATGCCCTGCGCCAGTTCGTCGGTGGTCCAGCCGGTGACGGCGACGATCTGCGGCGCGCCGATCGGCGTGCCGGCACGGCGCAGGCGCTCCACCAGCACGGCCGGCCAGCGTTCGTGCGCGGCCACCCCTTCGCCGATGGTGTAGGAGTCGCCGAGGGCGAGGTAGGCCGGCACGGGGCTCAGGCCACTGCGGCGGCAGGGCGTTGCGACTGCTCGTGCGCCATCCGCGCCAGCACCCGTTCGGTCCGCACGAACACCTCGCGCAGCTGCGCTGGCGGCGGCAGCAGGGTCAGCCGGAAGTGGCGGCTGCACGGCACGTTGAAACTGCTGCCGGGCACCACCAGCACCGATTCCTCCTCCAGCAGGCGCAGCGCAAAGGCCTCGTCGTCGAAGCGGGGGATGCGCTCGGCGCGCACCTGCGGGAACGCGTACAGCGCGCCGTCCGGGGCGATCAGTTCCAGGTGGTCGCTGGCGGCCACGCCTTCGAGCACGATCCGCCGTGCCTCGTGCAGGCGCCCGCCGGGCGCGGTCAGCGCGCCGATGGTGGGCGCGCCCTGCAGCGCCGGCAGCACCGCCCACTGCGCGGTGACGTTCGCGCACAGGCGCAGCGCGGCCAGCAGCTGCAGCGCATCGCGGTACGCGGCGCTGCGCGCGGGGTCGCCGGACAGGCTCATCCAGCCCACCCGGTAGCCGCAGGCGCGGTGCACCTTGGACAGGCCGCCGAAGCTCAGGCAGGGCACCTCGCCGGCCACCTCGGCCAGCGGCTGGAAGGCGGCGCCGTCGTACAGGATCTCGTCGTAGATCTCGTCGGACAGCAGCAGCAGCCGGTGCCGCGCGGCGATCTCCACCAGCCGCTGCAGCAGTGCACGCGGATACACCGCGCCGGTGGGATTGTTCGGGTTGATCAGCACCAGCGCGCGGGTACGCGGGGTGACCAGCGCCTCGACCTCGTCCGGATCGGGCAGGTGGCCGTCACGCGCGAGGCAGCGGTAGTAGCGCGGCTGGCCGCCGTTGAGGATGGTGGCGGCGCTCCACAGCGGGTAGTCGGGGCTGGGCAGCAGCACCTCGTCGCCGGGCTGCAGCAGCGCGCGCAGGCCGAGGTCGATCAGTTCGCTGACGCCGTTGCCGATGAAGATGCGCTCGGGCTCGACGCCGCGTGCGCCGCGTGCGCGCTGCTGCGCGGCGATCGCCTCGCGGGCTGCTTCCAGCCCCTGCTCGTGGCCGTAGGCCTCGCTGTCGCGCAGGTGGCCGGCGATCGCCTCGCGCAGCTGCGCCGGCGCCTCGAAGCCGTAGCGGCCGGGGTTGCCGATGTTGAGCTTGATGATGTCGAGGCCGGCGGCCTCCAGCTCGCGCGCGCGCCGGGTCAGCGCGCCGCGGATTTCGTAGCGCACGTCCGCCAGATGCGCACTGGGAGTGATCGGGGTCAACGCCGCTGTCCTCTGCATGCCCGGGATGGGTTCGACGGCTACGATGCTAGCAGCGTGGTGCAGTGCAGCGCGAGCGGGTTTGGGGCCGGTTTGCGGTTCATCGTCGGGCAATCTCCAGGCAGGGCATAATCAGCCGAACCGTGCCGACCGATCTCCCCATGAGTGATGCCGAAACGATCGAACGCCTGCGCCGCATCGGCTGGCGCGGCGCTGCGCTGCCCGGCGGCGGGCTGCGCCTGGCGCGGGTGGTGGCCCAGCATCGTTCCGGCTACGAGCTGTACGACGGCGAGAACCTGTTCGGCGCGCAGCCGGACGGGCGTTTCCTCAAGCGCGGCCTCGACCCGGCCGAACGGCCGGTGGTCGGCGACTTCGTGGAGGTCGCGGCGGGCCGGCCGCCGCACATCGTGAACGTGCTGGCGCGGCGCACGGTGCTGTCGCGCGCGGCGGCCGGCGAGCGCTACGAGCGCCAGCTGATCGCCACCAACATCGACTACGTGCTGGTGCTGACCGGGCTGGACGGCGACTTCAACCCGGCGCGGATCGAGCGCTACCTGTCGCTGACCGAGGGGTCCGGCGCGCAGCCGGTGGTGCTGCTGAGCAAGCTGGATGTGCACGAGGACGCCACCGCGCGGATCGACGCGCTGCGCGCGCGGCTGCCCGCGGGCACGCCGATCCACGCGCTGAACGGCAAGGACCCGGCCAGCGTGGCGCTGCTGGCCGTCTACCTGCAGCCGGGCGACAGCGCGGTGCTGGTCGGCTCCTCCGGCGCCGGCAAGTCGACCCTGACCAATACCCTGCTCGGCACCGCGCGCATGGCCACTGCCGAAGTGCGCAGCCACGACAGCCGCGGCCGCCACACCACCACTCACCGCGCGCTGCTGCAGTTGCCCTCGGGCGGCTGCCTGATCGACACCCCCGGCATGCGCGAGCTGAAGCTGACCGGCGAGGAAAACCTCGACCTGTTCGCCGACATCGAGGCGCTGGCCGAGCAATGTCGTTTCGCCGATTGCGGCCACGGCAGCGAGCCGGGCTGCGCGGTGCAGGCGGCACTGGGCAGCGGCGAGCTGGCGCCCGGGCGCTGGCGCAGCTTCCTCAAGCTGCACGACGAGCGCGAGGAGCAGGCGGCGACGCTGGAAGCGCGCCTGCGCCGTCAGCGCGGCGGCCGGCCGATCGAGCGCCCGCACGGCCATCGCGGGCAGCGCGAGCGGGACTGAAGGCCGGCACGCGCGGCCATGCGGACGAGGCGCGCCAAAGCATCTAGTATCGCGGCATCGTTGCAGCGGAGGGCAGGCATGCGCCGGTCGTCGTCGTCAGGTCCCGGGTCGCGCCATCGCTCCGGCGCGTCGCGTGGGGCCGCGCGATGAGCACGGCGGCGGGTGCCGTGGCGCCGCAGCTGCAGCGCTACGCCGTGCTCGACCAGCGCCTGCTGGCGGCGGTGCGCGGCATCCGCATCCTGCCCACGGTGGCGTGGCCGGCCTCGCTGGAGGACCGCATGATCGCGGACTACGCCGGCGGCCGCTTCGCCCTGCCGCAGGTGAGCTACGCGCGGCCGGACCTGTCCGCGGCGCGCGCCGAGCTGGCGGCGATCGAGGCGGCCGCGGGTGGCAGCGATCCGGCCGACATCGACCCGCTGGGCGACTACCTGCGCCGCACCGCCGAATCCTGGCGCATCGCCGCCGGCATGCTGGAGTCGGTCGGCAGCGCCGGTGTCACTGCGCCGTCGATCGCGCTGTACGGGCGACCGGACGACCTCATCCCCGGCAGCCAGCGCAGCAACCTCGACGCGGCGCGCTACTTCGTCGAGCTGTCCGACGAACTGGGCGCGGACCTGCTGGCCGACGACAGCTGCGTGAACATGCCGGCCGACGTGTTGCGCGGCGACCTGGCCGCCACCCTGGACGAGTTCTTCGGCGCCGGCACCATCAGCGTCGAGGTCGACCCCGAGCTGACCGCCAAGGCCGCCGCCGGCGCCACCCGCATCCGCCTGCGCGGCGGCGCCAGCTTCAGCGAATACGACCGCCACCAGTTGCTGGCGCACGAGGCGTTCGTGCATTCGCTGACCGCGCTGAACGGACGCCGGCAGCCGCTGCTGGCCTCGCTGGCGCGTACCTCGCCGCGGGTCACCGCCACCCAGGAAGGGCTGGCGGTGTTCGCCGAGCTGATGTCCGGCGCGATCGACATCGCGCGGCTCAAGCGCATCAGCCTGCGCATCCTGGCGATCGACATGGCGCTGGGCGGTGCCGACTTCGTCGAGGTCTACAAGTATTTCAGCGCCTGCGGTCAGAGCGTGGCGGACAGCTTCCATTCGACCCAGCGCGTGTTCCGCGGCGTGCCGCTGGGCGGTGGCGCCGCGTTCGCCAAGGACAACGTCTACCTGTCGGGCCTGCTCACCGTGCACACGTTTTTCCGCTGGGCGCTGCGGCAGCGGCGGATGGACCTGCTGCGCCACCTGTTCGCCGGCAAGCTGACCCTGCACGACGTGGTGGCGCTGCAGCCGCACTTCGACTCCGGCACGATCCTGCCGCCGCGCTGGCTGCCGCCGTGGATGCAGCACGTGCACGGATTGGCCGGCAAGCTGGCGTTCTCGGTCTTCGTCAACGGCATCCACCTGAGCAAGGTGCAGGCCGGCGATCTGTCGCTGGAGGCGTGAGCGGGGCGGGTCGTCGCGAACGCTTCGCTGGTCCGGGCCAGAGACAGCGTCCCGACATGTGCTCCCTGATAACATCACGGGACTCATTCAAGCAAAAGCTGCAACCATGTCACTGCCCGAAGAACTGCGTCTCGCCGCCCTGGAGTACCACCGCCTGCCGCGCCCCGGCAAGATCAAGGTCACCCCCACCACGTCCCTGCTGACCCAGCGCGACCTGTCGCTGGCCTACTCGCCCGGCGTGGCCGCGGCCTGCGATGCGATCGTGGAGGATCCGACCACCGCGGCCGAGTACACCGCGCGCTCGAACCTGGTGGCGGTGATCACCAACGGCACCGCCGTGCTCGGCCTGGGCAACATCGGGCCGCTGGCGGCCAAGCCGGTGATGGAAGGCAAGGGCGTGCTGTTCCAGAAGTTTGCCGGCATCGACGTGTTCGACATCGAGATCGCCGAGAACGACCCGGACAAGCTGGTCGACATCATTGCCAGCCTGGAGCCCACCTTCGGCGGCATCAACCTGGAGGACATCAAGGCGCCGGAGTGCTTCATCGTCGAGCGCAAGCTGCGCGAGCGGATGAAGATCCCGGTGTTCCACGACGACCAGCACGGC
>Ga0209916_1000893_pt1 | contig 35381 bp, 32 predicted proteins | sample ThiBio_1000_plan_FD_183956 | JGI IMG/M metagenome (GOLD analysis project Ga0209916, IMG submission 183956) | Wastewater bioreactor microbial communities from Cape Town, South Africa - Thiocy_solids_2 (SPAdes) | ecosystem: Engineered > Bioreactor > Thiocyanate-remediating > Anaerobic-Aerobic ... | reverse complement strand
GAGCGCCGACACCGCCACATCGCCGGCGACATCGACAGCGGAATCCTTGATGAAGGCCGTTGTCAGCACCGGGGTTTCGCTGCCGAGCGCCTTGCCGATCTCCGGCGAGCCGAGCAGCGTATCGACGGCGTCGAACAGCAGGTTCTGCGGCTGCCAGCCGACGGCATTGAAGGCGAGCACGAAGCCGTAGACGGTGCCCGAGCCATAAGCCTGGCTCAGCGCGGTCGCATCGATCGTCGCCGTGCTGGTCGCGCTGACGGTCAGGTCGTTATCCACGCCGGCGCCGGCAGCCTTGGTGATCGTGCTGTCTTCAACCGAGGCCGACGCCCCGCCCTGCACGGTGTTCGACACCGAAATACCGCTCTTGGAATCCCAGGAATCGATCACGCTGGTGTCGGTGGCGCTGATCGTCGCGGATTCATCAGCCTTGACCGCGACGGCGCCGCTGGCCGTCACCGCCGTGTTGGAGAGCTTGGCCGTGACCATGCTCTTGACCTGGTTACGGTCGAAAATGCCACCGGTTCCGGTCGCATTGCCGACGACCGACTTTTCCGACATGCCGGCGGCCATCAGGCCGGTCTTGACGATGCTGGCCGGGATCAGCGCGTCGGTGTCGAGCTTTCTCCACAGGCCGAAATCGGTGAAATCGGCAGTGGCGAGGTCGACCACCGTATTGTCGGGGCCCATATATTCGTAGACGGCTCCCGGCTCGCCGGTCCCGGCGTAATCGGCCGCATCGCTGATACGCACGGTATCGCCGAGGTTGAGATGCGGGCTGCCCGACTTCGTCGTGTAATCATAATCGTCGAGGATATGGCCGGCGATCTTGTTGACGATGTCGAGGCCGTTGCTGTTGTCGAGCTGAGAACTGATGCCGAAGCCGGTGGTCGCAGTAATGGCGGCGGTATCACCGGCGTCGACAGAAACCGTCGCGGCCACGACCGTGCCGCCGCTGATGAAGGCCGAGGCCGTGCTCGAGACCTTGTTGCCCGAGATCACCGCGCCGTAGCCGGTGGTCTTGCCGTCGAACAGCGCCTGGTTGGCTGCCGAGGCTTCATTGTCGATGGTCGCCCTCACCACCGCGCTCGACATGGCCCGCACGGCAAGGTCGCCATCCGACACGATGTCCGAGCCGGTGATGGACGCCTCGACGTTGAACGGATTTTCATGGCGCAACGACACGTCGCCGGCCCCGGCCGGCTCGGCGATATCGTCGACGACATCGCCGATCAAGGTCTCGACGGTGTTGAACAGCAGGTTGCCGCGTTCCCAGCCGATCGTGTTGTTGGCGATCTGCAACGCGGCCGTCTTGGTGCCGTTGAGGGTCGCGGCAACGGTCGAATTCTCGGAAACGATCGTCGAGCGGTTCTCGGCCCGAACCGTGATATCGCCGATCTTGTCGGCATCGGTGCCGAGGGTGGAATCGACAATCTTCGCCGAGGTCTGGCCCTGGATCAGGTTGGTGGCGACGACGGCGCTCTGCGAGGCCGAGGTATTGCCGCCGGTCAGCATCTTCTTGAGAATGAAGCCCTTGGCTCCCGAAGGCAGCGCCTTCTTGATCAGCGAATCCTGGTCGAAGGCCGCTCCGCCCGTGACCTCGCTATAGACATCGGCATTGGCCTCGATGGTCCCGGTCGAATCCGCCGACACGGTGACGCTGTCGGCGGCGACGGCCGCCTTCTGCAAGAGCGCCGTGGCACCGCCACGCACATCGTTGAACACCAGCGCCGCGCCGGTCGCCGAAGCGCCGGACGAGCGGACATTGTACGAGTCGCTCAGGATCGAGTAATCGAGATCGGCCTTCCACAGATCCTTGTCTGTGAAATCCACGCCGGTCAGGTCCAGCGTCGGATTGTCCGCGCCGAGATAGGTATAGGTGTCGCCGGGCTCGCCCGAAATCTCGGTCCAATAGGCGGTGTTGGCGAAATCCACCGCCGGACCGCTCTGCTTGAAGTCGATATGCTGCGGGCCCGCGCCGATGAACTTGTACAGCTTGCCCGCGCTGCCGAGCTTGCTGACGAACACGACATCGCCGGGCTTGACGTCGATGGCTCCGGTATAGCCGTCCGTCTTGATATTCCAGTCGAGGCCGACCACGGTGCCGTAAGGGAGGGCGACAGTGCCGTCGGTGAGCAGGCGGTCAGCCTGAATCGTGGTGCCGGACAGCCCGTCGATCAGGTCCTCGGCGCTGTGCAAGCCACCGTCGCTCGAAGCAACCGACGACGCGGTGATCTTGACGTTGGAATTGACGACCGTGTCGTCCCACGCCCCGACCTGAAGCGCACCGCCCGCGCCGATATTCGCCACGGCCGCGCCGCCGTCGATGGTGGCGCTGGCCAGCCGGCTGATCTGGTTGGTCGCCAGAACGACCGCGAGCGCCTTGGCGCTGCTCTTGAGCAAGCCGCCATTGGACTCGTTGCGCGCGGAATTGCTGACCGTGGTGTTCGCCGTGCCGCGCGCCGTCGCCAGCACGGCCAGCGCGCCGGCGGCGGAGATCATCGAATTCTTGATCGCGGCGCTGACCTGGACCGGCCGTTCGGTCTGGAAGAACTCGGTGCCGAGCAGCGCGTCGAGCGTCGCCTTCTGCAAGGCCAGCGTGTTGTCGCCAATCGTAAAACCCTGGCCGAGATCGAAGCCGATGATGTTCATCGCCTCGAGCGCCGAGGTCGAGCTTGCCCCGCCCTTCAGGAATCGGCCGATCTTGCCGCGCCCTTCCGTGTCGATGAAGATCGTCGCATCGAGGAAGGAATCATCGAGCGCCGTGACGGTGACGTCGGCGCCATTGGTGGTGGTGACATTGCTGTCGGCGATCGTGGCCGTGGTCGAGCCATTGGCGACGTTGGCCGCGAGGATGCCGGCCATCACCTTCTTGGCGACGATCGGCGCGGAACCATCCGCCTCGTCGACTTCCTCGAGCGGTACGCTGCTCGCCGCCGCGGTCATGGCCGTGGCGTTGATCGCCGACACCGTGACAGCGCCGATGCTGGTCATGGTCGTGCCGGCGATCGCCGCGCTAGTATCCTTGAGCACCTCGTTGATCACGCTGACGCGCGCGATCTGCTTCTTGGCACGGGCGTCGGTATCGCTCTGGTTCTGATGGAACGGAATCGCGACGGCCTCGAACGCCGAACGATCGGCGGCCGCGACAGTGACACCGCCCGCCCCCGCCGTGACGACGGCGGCATCGATCCCGGCGCTCGTCGCGCCGCCGACGCGGTTCTCGGCATCGAGACTGGTGGCGTAATAGAGGGTTTCGCTGCCAGCGCTGACGGCGAGGCCGCCGGCATTGACGGTCACGCCACGCACCAGCGCCGTCGTCGTCTCTCCCGCGACGTTGGTCACCGAGCCGATTGCGTTGGAATCGACCGTATTGATCACCGCACCCGAATTGCCGGCGGCAATCGTGACATCTCCGGCCGCGGTAATCGCCACGGGCTGGCTCGACACCGTGCCCTCGGCCTGCCCCACGACAACGCCCGTCGTGCGCGTGACATGCGTATCGGAATCGAGCGCGGAAAACACCACGATCGTCGCCGTCGACGGGATGAGCGCATCGACCTCGGTCTGCAGCATCACGGCGACGTGGCTGTCGTCGTTGGCCGCGATCCGCACATCGGTGGTGCCGTCGCCCGCAACGCCGCCGGTCTGGGTGAGCAGGGCGCCCGGAGCGAGCGAAACCTTGGTCGTGTTGGTGACGTTGACATCCGACGACACCTGCGCGTCGGTAAAGCCGGTCACGAAATTCTGGGCGATGCGCTCCAGATCCTGCATGGCGATCTGGCCGCTCGACAGCGCGTCGGAGAAAGCCTGCGAGCCGGTGCTGAACAGATTGTCGGGGCTGTCCGCCTTGATCTGGGCGATCAGGTCGGCGGGCAGCCCGAGAGTTGGCAGTTGCGCGTCCGGAATGACAATCTCGGCGAGCCCAAGCAGGTTGGGGATCGGCACCTTCGTCAGCGCCAGGTCGACATCGGTCCGCGTATCGGCGGTCGCTGTCACGTTCGAACCACTGAGCATCGCGCCGGCGGCGAGCGTCACGGTCGAGATATTGGTCAGCGTCGCCGTGATATCGCGCAGGCTGGCATCGGCAATGCCGTGCGCCCTCACCGTATTGGAAATGAAGGAGGAGACGTTCAGCGCGTCCGTGGCCGTCAGCGATCCGGTGATGTCGACGGTTGCCGCCAAGGTCGCCGGTGTCACGCTCAGCGCAGCGCCTTGCGTCGCCGCGTCGAGCGAGGTGCGCGCCCAGTTCACCGCGCGCAGATCGATCGACTGCGCGGTGATATCGGCCGTGCTGCCGATATTGATGGCTGCGGCGCTGAGGCCGAGATGGCCGGCAACGGCAAGGCTGGAATCCACCGCGACCTGATCGCCGGCATCGACCATCAGCGAGAACGAGGCCCCGCTCGGCAGCGAGGCGACCGTCGTCGTCTTTGCCCCCTCGCCGAGATAGAGCCAGACCGGCGCGTTGGAATTCGCAACCGTCTGGGCCGGGCCGCCGCCAATGCTGATCTGGAGGTTGCTGCCCGATCCGGTGATCGCGACGTCGTTGCCGGAAGCGTCCGCCGACTTGTCGACGACCTGAACGCCGGCGCCGACATTGAACGGCTCCATGTTCTCGAAGGACAGCGAGGCGCCGCCCGAGAAGGTCACCGCGGCCGAGCCATTGGCGCCAAGCACGACATTCGATGCGGTCACGCCGGAATAGACGATGGTGTCCTTGCCGCCGAAGCCGCCATCCATCGTGCCGGACAGCGTACCGCCGCTCTCGACGGTGAAAGTGTCCTGATTGCCGTCCGCGCCCGTCAGATTCTCCGCGCCGGTGAAATTCACCGTGAGGCCGCCGCCCACGGCCTTGCCGGCATTGTTGCCGTTCAGGGTCCAGGCAACGTTATCGGAACTGTCGAAGACGAGATGGTCGTTGCCGCCGGCGCCGTCGAAGGAGATGGCCTGCGGCAGCGTGTGGCCGCCAAAGGAATCCACATCGATCTTCAACGTGTCGTTGCCAGCACCACCGACGATGGAAATGCCGGTGATCGAACTCAGTTCCCCGAAGGCCAGCACCTTGCCGCCGTTGCTCTGGTCGAGGATCTGGACGTTCTGGATCGTCTGCGTGCCGGTATCGGTCGCCTGCACCTCCTCCACGAGGCGCACGACGATCTGATGGTCGATCTGCGGCCCGTCGGTCGCCAGGTTGACGTTGAGATCGGCATTGAGCAGGAAGCGCGGTTCGAGCGGATCGAAAACCAGCCGCACGCGCCCGGCCAGTTCGCGCTGCACGCGCGATCCCCGTGCCAGCCGCGCCAGCTTCTCCCTCAGGACTTCCGATAGTCGCGCGCGCCGGTGGGAAATTGGCCGGCCAAAAACGCCTTCCGATCTGAACGGAAATGCCATCGTCCCCCCCTCCCCAACATCCGGATCGACCGGGTTGCCGAAGCCGGAAGTTCCTTAGCTTTCGACTTCAGAAGAAAAGGCCGCGCTTCAGGCGGTCTGATCCCTCGTCAGGCCCCCGCCGGCTCCGGCGCAGTCTGCGGCTCCGCCGCATTATTCTTGTCGTCGCCCGCATCCGCCCCGATCCGTTCGGCGGTGGCCGACAGATGACGCATCGACTGAAGATGCAGGTAGATCAGCTCCAGGTCGTCGTTCCGCATCAACTCCGCCAGTTGCTCGGCCGACAGCGCCCTCAACCGGTCGCGGTTGACGGTGAAGAAACCCGTCAATGTCAGAACCTTGCCGTCGCGAAGCGTGAAGCGGGCCTGCATGGCCTCGAACAGGTTGAGGTCGTTCAGGCGCTTGGTCAGCGCGCGCGTGCGCTGGAACTGAACCTGGTAGGCTTGCAGAAAGCCGAGCACGCTCTGCAGATACTGCGTGCGCTCGCCGTCATTGTCGAACAGGCGCTCGCCGCGCCCCTTGCGGTTGCAGCCCTCGAACTCCTCATCCACGCAAAGCGTGAAGTTGGTGCCATCGTCGGAGCTGGAAAAAACGAACGGATATCGCCTGAGAAAGGCCGGCACGTAGCGCGCGCCCCAAGAACCGTCCGGATTGACGAACAGGTTCTCGCCGTCCCGCACGCCCAACAGCACCACCGGAATGATGTCGTCGCCGTGCCCGGCAAAGACGACCGCACATTCCGCCGCCGCATTGGCGAATTCGGCGGCCATCAGCGGCACCGAATTGACGTCCCTTGCAAAGGAGAAATTGTTGCCGGTCTTTACGCAGAGCTTGCCGTGTTCCTGACGAGACACCGGCACCGCACGTTCATAAATCAAAAGCTGCTTTGCCATATCAATGCATGCCCAGCCCAAAGAGGGAGCCCGGCGCAAACGTCACCTGGCTCCGATACTAAGAATTCTTAATAACGATTTAAGGACTAAAACACACCAAGCCCCTGAGCAACTGCTAATTTTCGCATTCGCGCAGAATCGTTAAAAGGTCAGATCGGGTGCAGCCGGTCGGCATGGTCGCCATATTTTTTGATGTAGGCCGTGTTCAGGCCGAGGCACTGCGTCGACCGGCATTGCTGCCGAAACGGGCACTGGTAGAAGCCATTCCTGGAGAACTCGTCCCAGAAGGCCGGGTCGATATAGAGTTGCGGCTGATCGTTCATCAGCAGCGCGCCGTCCTCCTCCAGCAGGCATTCGGGAAAATTCTTGATCTCCACCGCGCGCCCGAGCGCCCGCGCCTTGGCCGCGGCCTCCTTCAGGAAGGGGAGAATGTCGAGGTGATTGGCGATCAGCCCCTTCTCGTCGCCCTCCTGCATCGGCCAGTACACCCAGAACTCCATCTGCGTCAGCCGCTTGAGATGCGCCAGCCGCTCGACCACGGCCGGCAGCAGGAGATAGCTTTGCGCGGTCACCACCGTATTGGTGATGGTCGCGACATCGGGGTGCTCGTCGAGTATCTCGAGGCCGCGCAATGTCTTGTCGAACGAGCCCCTGACCGTGGTGATCGCGTCATGAGTCGCCGCATCGCAACCGGCCACGCTGACGAAAAACTCGTCCACCCCGGCCGCGACCAGGGTCTCGGCATAGCTGCGCCGCCCGAGATGCATGCCATGGGTCTGGATGCGGACGTGCTCGAAACCGGCGGCGCGGGCGCGGCGGGCGAGGTCGGGCAGGTCCCGGCGCAGCGTGATCTCCGAGCCGGTGAGGATCAGGCCGCTCCATTGCCGCGTCCTGCGATTATGCTCGAGCAGTTCGGCGAAGCTCTCGTCGCTTTCCGGCGCGAGGCGGTCCATCGTGCCCTCGATCATGCAATGCACGCATTTGAGGTTGCAGCGGAACTCCATCGTCAGGGAGACGTATTTGCTGTGGTCGTAGATCGCCATCGCCCGCCCGTGGAGATTTACAGAACGCCGTAATAGGCGCTCTTCAGGATCTCCAGCCTGCCATCGACCATATGGTAATCGATGCCGACATCATAGAGCATATGGTCGAGCCGCTCGCGATGCCGCCTGAGAAAACCCTGGATGGCCTGCGGATAGTTGAGCCTCTCGACGAACCAGATCAACTGGTCGATGCGGATACGCGAAAAATAGACGCCGTCATTGTGCTTCTTGTTGGCGACGACGATGATGCCGCAGTCGGTCAGCTCGGGCCACAGGATGGAAGAGACGTCGAGGCCGGCCAGATCGAGATGGGCCGAGGCCGCGACCTTGCCGACAATGTCATCCCAGTCGTCATGGGCATCGAAGAAGTAATAGAGATTGTCGAAGCGCAGGCCGGAACGCGTCAGCTGGTAGCACAGCCCCGAGGAGACCAGCGCGCTCGGATTGCCGAAATAGACGCTGATCTCCTCCATGGTGCGCCGCCCCTCGCCCAGCGCCTCGTCGAGATCGAGCGAGAACATGAAGTAGGGGCGCGCGCCCGGCAGCGCGAGCGAGGACGGCGCGAACGGCGCCAGCGCGCCGAGCACGCGCTCGATCGACACCTGCCGCGCGAGGCGCTCGTAATCGTAGAAATAAAGCTCCCAGCTATAATGCGCGCCTTTCTGCTTCACGCCCCATACGGTCTTGAACGGGCCGATCTCGGCCGTCACGGCCTGCACCATCTCGGTGAGGCGTCCGGGCGCGCCGAGCGCCTCGAAGGATTGCCGCAGCAGCGTCGAGGAGCGCAGCTTGCCACTGGTCGCAGCGACCGGCTGATACGGCCACAGGCAATAATCGAGTTGCGGATCGTCCGGCCGCGTCCAGTCGAGCAGGTCAGCCACGGCGCGCGCCCTTGCGTGGCACCGCACCGAAATACAGCGTGGCGAAATCCCGGCCGTTGCGCGCGATGCCGCCCGAGAGATGACCAAGTTGCAGCGGCCCGACGCGCGACAGCAATTCCTCGATCCGGCCCGGAGCGAGGCCGTAGGCGGTGCCGAGGTGCCCGAGCGTGCGCGCGGCGGCCCGGGCCGGCAAGCCGGCCGTGTAGAGGTTGATGTCGAAAGAGCGCCGTGGCGAGCCCTCCTCCTCGACCTCCATCAGGAAAACCTGCGCCGGCGGACAATGCTCGCGCGCCGTCTCGATCAGGTCGAGCGCCGCCCGCACGGATGCAAGGTCTGCTGCATGCGGCGCAAGACCCGCGAGCCGCGAGCCGATCCCTGCCGCGCCGCGCCCGTCAGCCGGCCAGATATAGCGTGAGACCGAGGCCGAGCGCGGATCGTCGGCGCGCCATTTGACCGCGAGGTGAACGACCTCCGTCCGCTGCGGCGCATCGGGCAGGAGGCCGCGCCGCACCCGTTCGGAAAACTCCAGGTAAATCTTGTAGAGGCCGGCCGTGCCGCCCTCATAGCCGAAATGCACGATCTCGGCTTCAGCGAGATGGCCACACAGCATCGCGATCATCGGCTCGGGCAATGCCAGTTGCCGCGCCATGCGCGAGAGCTCCGGCGCCGGGTCGGGCCCGAGCGAATCCTTGTGCACGATGGCGAGAAACCGGTCCTCGTTGATGGCGCCGTCGCCGAGCTTGGCCGAGCGCTCGAGCCCGAACGGGAAGTCGCCTTGCTCGATCAGGGCAAGCATCGCCCTGCCCTGCGCACCGATCGGCGGGTGGTCGGCCAGCGTGTGGTCTGAGAGATCAGCCACGGCCCTTCCCCTTGCGCGCCGCCGCGCCGAAATACAGCGTGGCGAAATCCCGGCCGCCGCGCCCGATGCCGCCCGAGAGATGGCCGAGTTGCAGCGGGCCGATGCGCGACAGGAGTTCCTCGATCCGCGCCGGCGCGATGGCGTAAGCCGCGCCAAGCCGCGCCAGCACCGGCGCGAGCGCCCGAACCGGCAATTTGGCCGAGTAGACATTGATGTCGAAGGAGCGGCGCGGCGATTGTTCCTCATCGACCTCCACCAGGAATATCCGGTCCGGCGGGCAATGGCCCCGCGCCGCCTCGACCACCTCCAGCGCCGCGCGCACGGAGGCAAGGCCGGCGGCTTGGGGCGCAAGCCCGGCGAGCCGCGCTGCGATCGCCGCCGGACCGCGCCCGGCCGCCGGCCAGACATAGCGCGACACCGCCGCCGAGCCCGGATCGCCGGCGCGCCATTTGACGGCGAGGAAAACCACTTCCGCCCGTGCCGGCGCACCGGGCGCGAGGCCGCGCCGCACCCTTTCCGAGAACTCGAGATAAATCTTGTAGATCGCGCCAGCGCCGCCCTCGTAACCGAAACCGACGATCTCGGCTTCGGCGAGTTGCCCGCACAGCATGTGCAGCATCGGTTCGGGCAAGCCCAGTTTACGCGTGATTTGCGCAAAGGCGGCGACCGGGTCGGCACCGAGCGAATTCTTGTGCACGATGGCGAGAAAGCGGTCCTCGTTGATGGCGCCGTCACCGAGCTTCACCGACCGTTCGAGCCCGAACGGGCAGTCGAGTTCCTCGATCGGCGCGAGCATGGCCTTGCCGAGCGGCGCGATCGGCGGGCCGTCCGGCTCCTGCGGGCCGAGGCGCCAGCCAAGGCGCCGCGACAGGGCGGACAGCGCCTCGGCCGCCACCGTCTCCGGCGGCGCGCGGCCATCGAGAACGATGTCGGCGCCGGGCCGCACCCGCTCGCGCTGGACGTCATAGGTGCCGGCGATGAAGTCGGTATAATGCGCCAGATACGCCTCGAGCCATGTCGTGAAGGCGACCGCCTCGGCGGGGTCGGTCTTGGCGCGGCCGGCGGAGGCGGCGATCTTGCGCGCCAGCGCGATGTCGGGCGGCGTGTCGATCCAGATCAGCGTGTCGATCACGGCTCCCGTGCGCCGGTGCGCGCGGCCGAACGGCGTATCGAACAACACGCAACGTGGGCGCACGGTCGTGGTGACGAGCTGATCCAGGCGCCGGACCAACGGTTCGAGCATGATTTCGTCATAGTCGGAGCCGCGCTCGATCCACTTGACGACTTGCTCGGGGGGCTGGCTGGTGACGGTCTCGTAGTCGTCATAGTGGATCGAGGGCACGCCGAGTTCGGCCTGCAACGCCGCGATCAACGAGGTCTTGCCGCTGCCCGGATGGCCTGAAACCGCGATAACGGGCACCGGCGTCATGGCTTCCTCGCCGTGACCAGGCAAAAGGGCGTGTCAAGCTCGACGCGCTCGACGGAAATCCCGACGAAGCCAAGCTGCGCCAGATGTTTGACATAGAAATCCGGAGTGCGGAAGAACGGCAGGAAAACCAGGTCGGCAACCATCGAATAAACCGGCGATGCGCCACGCAGATCGAGCGGCACGCGCTCGAAGATGATCAGGCGGCCGCCCGGCTCGAGCGCCGTGGCGGCCTTGCCGAGAAAGGCGGCGGCGTGCTCGGGCGGCCAGTCATGCAGCACCGATTTGAAGGAGATGACATCGTGGCCGGCCGGCAAGGCATCGGCACGCAAATCCCCGTCATGGAAGGTCACCCGCCCTGCCGATGCCGAGGCCGCGACATGGCGGCGCCCGAGCGCGCAAACCACCGGAAGATCGAACACCGTGGCATCCAGCCCGGCGAAGCGCGCGCAGGCCTGGCGCGCGAACTCGCCGCTGTTGCCGCCGACATCCATGAGCCGCCGCGAACCGTCGAGATCGAGCCGGTCGAGGCAGGCGGGCGCCTCGTAGCGGGTCAGCACCGTGGTGTAATCGACCCACCGCGCCGTCGCGGCAAGGTTGTCGGGCGTCACCTCCATGCAACGGTCGTAGCGAAACAGGTCGAAGACCTTGGCGCGCGCCATGAATTCCGGCACGTCGCGCAGCAGTTCAGGGAAGAGGCCGTGAATATCCGGCGCGACCAGATTCAGGAACCACAGCCGCGCCTCGAGCAGATCGCGATAGGCCAACGCCGCGCGGAACGCCGGCGACAGGCGCACGGTGTCGCCGGCACGGATGACGTCGTTGCCGGCGAGAAGCTGCATGAACAGACCGGATGTCGCCTCCGGCATGCCGGTCATGGCGAGGCATTCGCTACGCGCCACCGCTCCCTCCCCGGCGAGGCGATCGACCAGCCCGAGCGAGAAGGCGAGCGCCAGCGCACGCGCTTCGAGTTCGGTCTCGAGGAAGCGATCGACGCTCCTGATCGGGTCGGCACGGCTGGCCAAGGCGATATCCCTTCTCGACCTGTATGGCCTTGGCGAGGGAGAAACCGCAAGGCGGGGCGCGCCATCGTTGCGGAATAGTCACAGTGAAATTCCGCTGCCGTCCCGCATCGGCCAAGAGCCGGATTCTTTTTGACACCCCCCTCCTGACGGTGTGTTAGTGCCAAATTGGCATGGGCAGGGGGAAGATTCGATGATCCGCACGGTATTGCGCGCTTCGGTGGCAGGCCTCGCGTTGCTCCTGGCCCATCCCGCCGCGCAGGCCGCCGATCTGGCAGCGCCGTCTCCCGCCGCGCCCGTGCCGGCGCTCGGCCCATCCTGGACCGGCTTCCATCTCGGCGTCCATGGCGGCGGCGTGTTCGACAAGATGGGCTACTACGACACCGCCCATACCTTCCAGTTCGGCGCCACCGACTTCGCCTTCGGCATCCATGGCGGCTTCGACTATCAACTCGGCAGCCGCTTCGTCGTCGGCGCCGAGGCCGCCTATGACTGGCACGATGTCGACTACAAGCCTTTCGCGGCCGGCGGCCTGGGCACCCTGATCAAATCGCAGCTCGACTGGTCAGTCTCCGGACGGGTCGGCTACCTGGTCACGCCCGAGACGCTGATCTATGGCCGGCTGAGCTATGCCAACATCAAGGTCCAGACCGAGGAAGGTTTCACCGGCTTCGCCAAGAAGGCGATGGGCGCCTGGGGCATCGGCATCGGCGCCGAGACCTTCCTGTACGGCAACTGGACCGGCAGGGTCGAGGCCAACTACTATCAAACCAGCGACAAGTTCACGAACAGCGACGATGAGGTCGCCAAGCCACGTTATTTCACGATCATGGCGGGCCTGTCCTATCGCTTCAATCCGATGGGCGATGCGCGCCGCCCCGTGGCGCCGGCACCGAACATCAACTGGAACGGCTTCTATGCCGGCGTCGACGGTTCGTATAATTTCGGCAACATGCATCTCGACGTCGACGTGCCCGGCCAGACCGTCGGCCCCTATGCGGCGCAGTCCTTCGGCGCCGGCGCCTTCGTCGGCTATAATTTCGTGTTTGCCTCGTCCTATCTGCTCGGTGTCGAGGCCGGCGGCAGCTATCTGAACGCCAAGTTCCAGGATCCGCTCCAGAACGCGCTCATTCCGGGCGGCCCGACGCAGTTCGGGACGATCAAGGGCATGTATTCGGCGACCGTCCGCGCCGGCTACCTCGTCACGCCCGCGACGCTGCTTTATCTCAAGGGCGGCTTTGCCGGGCTGGTGACGGAAGCCAAGGCCGATTTCTTCGCGCTCGGCGGCGGCGAGACCAAGACGCTCGCCAGCTATCAGCTCGGCGCCGGCATCGAAACGGCGCTGAGCGACCACATCACGCTGCGCGTCGAGGGGCTCTATACCAAGGCGACCGATTCCATCACCGTCATCAACAGCCAGCCGGCGCAGAATACCCTGAAGCCGTCGCTGCTGAGCGCGCGGATCGGCCTCGCCTATCATTTCTAGAGCAGGTTCGTCTGTTGCGAACTTGCTCCGCGTTAAAATTGTCGAGCAAATTCATCGAATTATATGGAGTCAAATGAATCCATATAATTCGATTTTGCTCTAGCGGGAACCTCCGCGCCCGGACGGGATGCGCTTGCAGGCCCGGAAGGTCGCGAGGCGGCTTGCGGCGTGGTTGCGTTTGAACGACAGTCGGCCCGGCATGCTGTTGCGGCATGGTGCCATCCTCCATCCCGAAAGCGAGGATGCGGTTCATCAACTGCCGTGGCAGCCGAGGCATAACGATCAGGGCGGGGGTGAGACATGGCCGATACAGCGCAGCCGGCACGGGCCAATAATGCCGACGAACCACGCAAGGGCGTCGAGTGGCTCGAGCAGGACATGGCGACGCATTTCGCCAATGTCGTCAACGTTCAGGGCACGCGCGAGCAGGTCGATCTGTTCTTCGGCACCAACCGGACCTGGAACGTCGAGGAAGGCGGATCGGTCTCGGTGGAATTGTCCAACCGCATCATCCTGACGCCGCTGGCGGCGAAGCGGCTGTGGACGGTGCTTGGCGGCGTGTTGCGCGAGCACGAATCCCGCTACGGAGCGCTCAACGTCGAATAACCGGGCAAAGATGGCCAAGCTCACCCAGAACGACGACACGGACGAGGCGCAAGCTGGCGCCTCCGGACATTCGCTCACGCTGCTGGCCCCGGCACTCTGGAAGCGGCTTTCGGAAGCGCAGGCATCGGAAGATCTCGCCACCGCCTGGCTGGCGCTCCAATGCAGCATGATCCCCGGCGCATCGCAGGCCATCGTCCTGGTCGGGAGCGCCGGCGGCCTCAGCCTGCTATCGGCGTGGCCGGAAGCGGACGGCGCGCCGGACGATCTCAAGGTGACGGGCGAGATGGCGGCGCAGGAGCGCCGGGCGGTGGCGCGCGGCGCGACGCCCGATTCGCCGGTTCGGCCCTCGGTCGCCCTCCCGATCATCGTCGACGAGGCTGTGATCGCCGTGACGGCGATGGCCATCGATATTGCCCGCCCGGCCGAGGCGAAGGACACGCTGCGCGCCGCTATCCGCCAGATACAATGGGGATCGGCGTGGCTGCGCGACCATCTGCGGGCGCAGCAGGCAACCTCGAGCACGCGCCAGCTCGACCGCGCCCGCGCCACACTCGACCTGATCGCGACGATCCTCGAGCATCAGCGCTTCAGTACCGCGGCGATGGCGGCGGCCACGGAACTGTCGATACGCTTCGACTGCGCCCGCGTCAGCATCGGCTTCCTGCGGCGCGGCACGGCGCATGTCGCCGCCATTTCCCACACCGCCGAGTTCGGCCGGCGCATGGGGCTGGTGCGCGCGATCGGCGCGGCGATGGACGAGGCGGTCGACCAGCGCTGCTCGATCCTTTATCCGACCGGCGCCGACGAGCCGGTGGCCACCCACGCCCATGCCGAGGTCGCCCGCCTCCAGCAGGACGGGCAGGTGCTCACGGTGCCGATGTTCGTGGTCGATGCCTTTGTCGGCGCCGTCACCTTCGAGCGCCGGCCCGGCCATGCGTTCGAAGCCGAGACGGTGCAGGTCCTCGATATGGTGACGACCGCCATCGGCCCCATTCTCGAGGAAAAGCGGCTGAACGACCGCTGGCTGATCGTCAAGGCGCTGGAAGCGCTCTGGCGCCAGATCAAGCGCCTGCTCGGGCCGGGCTATGTCGGGCGCAAGCTCGCGGCCGCCGCGCTCGCGGGCGCGCTTGCCTTCGGCTATTTCGCCACCGACACCTACCGCGTCAACGCCGACGCCCAGATCGAGGGCACGGTACGCCGCGCCATCGTCTCGTCCTATGACGGCTTCATCCAGGAGGCGCGCGCGCGCGCCGGCGACGTGGTCAAGGCCGGCGACACGCTGGCCCTGCTGGAGGACCGGGAACTGACGCTGGAGCGGCTGCGCTGGATGACGCAGCGCCGGCAATACGCCTTCGAATACGACAAGGCGCTGGCGACGCGCCAGCCGGCCACCATCAACGTGGTGAAGGCCCAGATCGACCAGGCCGACGCCCAGCTCAAGCTGATCGACGAACAGATCGCCCGCACGCATATCGTCGCGCCGTTCGACGGGTTGATCGTGTCGGGCGATCTCAGCCAGCGCATCGGCGGCTCGGTGAGCCGGGGCGAGCTGCTCTACGAAATCGCGCCGCTGACCGACTACCGCGTGGTCATGCAGGTCGACGAGCGGCAGATCGCCGATGTCAACAAGGGCCAGAGTGGCGAGGTCATCTTCGCCTCGCTTCCCGGCGAGACGTTCGACCTGACCGTCGACAAGATCACGCCGGCGGCCCAGGCCAAGGACGGCAAGAACCTGTTCCAGGTCGAAGGCAGCCTGAAGCAAAGCCCGGCACGACTTCGCCCGGGCATGATCGGCATTGCCAAGATCGCCATCGACCGGCGCCGGCTGGTCTCGATCTGGATGCGCCCGGTGGTGCAATGGTGGCGCCTGGCAAGCTGGGGCTGGCTGCCGTGACGGGTTCGGCCGCGATCGCCGCAGCGGCATGAGAGGCGGACCGGCGTGACAAAATCCCTGTTCAGCCCGTCATGGTATCGCGTCGCCGACCTCAGGCTGAGGCTGCGCCGCCACGCCCAGATTCACCGCCAAATGTTTCGCGGTGACGTGTGGTACGTGCTCCAGGATCACCAGACCGGCCGCTTCCACCGGCTATCGCCATCGGCCAACCTGATGATCTCGCTGATGGACGGCAAGCGCACGCTGCACGAGATCTGGGACCTGGTCGGGCGTCGCGCCGGCGATAATCCGCCGACCCAGGACGAGGCGATCCAGTTTCTCGCCGAGTTGCATGCCTCCGACCTGCTGCAAGGCGAATTGCCCGATTTCGACGAGTTGTCAGACCGCTCCGACAAGCAGGCGCGCAACGAACTGATGAACAAGCTGCGCAATCCGCTGGCGCTGCGCATGCCGCTGCTCGACCCCGACCGTTTCCTCACGCTGACCGCACCGCTGGCGCGGCCGATCTTCACGATATACGGCTTCCTGGCCTGGCTGGCGCTTGTCGGCACCGGCATCGCCCTCGCCGTCCTGCACTGGACCGAGCTGACGGCGGACGGCACCGACCGGCTGTTCAGCGCCGGCAACATCGCGCTGATCATCGCCATCTATCCGCTGGTCAAGGCGCTGCACGAGGCCGGGCATGCCTATGCCACCAAGGTCTGGGGCGGCGCGGTGCACGAGGTCGGCATCATGCTGCTCGTGCTCGTGCCGGCACCCTATGTCGATGCGACCTCCTCGACCGCCTTCCGCGACAGGTGGCGCCGCATGGTCGTCTCGGGCGCCGGCATCATGGTGGAGTTCGCGCTCGCGGCGCTGGCGATGATCTTCTGGGTCAATGCCGAGCCCGGCCTGGCGCGGGCCGCCGCCTTCAACGTCATGGTGATCGGCTCCGTCTCGACGCTGCTGTTCAACGGCAACCCGCTGCTGCGCTTCGACGGCTATTACATCCTGGCCGACCTCATCGAGGTGCCCAATCTCGGCACCCGCGCCAACCGCTATTTCTGGTATCTCGTCCAGCGCGACCTGCTCGGCATCAGCGGCCTCGACGATCCCGCCTCGGCGCCGGGCGAGCGCAAATGGCTGATCGGCTACGCGATCTCAGCCTTCATCTACCGTATCGGGCTGAGCCTGGCGATCGCCATGCTGGTCGCCAAGCAATTGTTCTTCATCGGCGTCGTGCTCGCCATTGCCACGGTGTTCGGCATCCTGGTCTGGCCGATCCTGAAAGGGCTCAAATTCCTGATGACGTCGCCGCGCCTGCAAGGCGAGCGCGGGCGCGCGTTCACGATCGCGGGCGCCGTGGCCGGACTGCTCGTCGCTTCCGTGCTGGTACTGCCGCTGCCATACGGCACGGTGGCGGAGGGTGTGGTCTGGGTCCCGGACCGCGCTGATATCCGCGCGAAAACCGCCGGCATCGTCACGGAAATCCTGGCAAGACCGGACACCAGGGTGACGGCGGGAACGCCGCTGATCAGGCTGCAAGATCCCGGCATCAGCGGCCGCGTCGCCCTGATCGAGGCGCAGCGCCGCGAGCTCGAACTGCGCTACGAGGCGGTACGCTTCAGCGACCGTGTCGAGGCCAACGTGCTGCTGGAGCAGGTCAGGAACATGGATGGCGTACTGGCCTCGACCAAGGAGCGGCGCGACGATCTCGTGGTCAAGGCCAGCGATAGCGGCCAGTTCATCCTGCCCAAGGCCGTCGATCTGCCGGGCCGCTTCCTCAAGCAGGGCGACCTGATCGGCTATGTCGTCCCCGACGGCACGCCGCAGTTGCGGGTGATCGTGCCGCAGGGCGAGGTCGACCTCGTGCGCGCTCGGACCGACGCCGTCGAAATCCGCTATGCCGACGAGATCGGCACGCCGGTGCCGGCGCATATCAGCCGCGAAGTTCCCGCCGCCCAGCTCGACCTGCCGAGCCTTGCCCTTTCCGTGCAGGGCGGCGGCACGGTTGCCGTGCAATCGGGCGCCGGCGACAAGGTGCGCGCGCTCGAGGGACTGTTCGTGTTCGACGTGCGCCCCGAGCGTCCGCAGGCCCGCCTGATGCTTGGCAGCCGCGTGTTCGTGCGTTTCGACCATGGCCGCGAGCCGCTGGCCTGGCGCTGGGTCCGCATCGTGCGCCAGGTCTTCCTGAGCCACTTCAATGTCTGAGGCCGCTGCCATCCGGCCGCCGCTGCCGGTTCTCTACGCCGAGCGCGCGGTGCCGCGCGAAAAGCCGCTCGACGCCTATGCCTCGCGCATCGCCGCCTATGCGGTCGCGGCCGGCGCCGGCATGCGCGCCCGCCGGCTGGCGCGGATCGTGCCGAAGGTGGATGCTTTCGACGCCGCGTTGCGTGCCCTCGACGACGCGGCGCTGCGGGCCAGGGCACGGCAGGTCGCGATACGGCTGCGCAGCCGGCGCGGTTTTCCCGAGGACGTGGTCGCCGAAAGCTTCGCGGTGATCCGCGAGCTGTCGGCGCGCCTCAACGACAGGCGCCACTACCCTGTGCAGGTGATCGGCGCCTACGCCATGATCCGCGGCTACCTGGCCGAGATGGCGACCGGCGAAGGCAAGACGCTGACGGCAGCGCTCGCCGCCGGCACGGCCGCGATGGCCGGGCTGCCGGTGCATGTCGTCACCGTCAACGATTATCTCGCCGGGCGCGATGCCGAGCTCACGCGCGCGATCTACGAGGCGCTCGGCCTGTCGGTCGGCGTGGTGGTCGGCGGCCAGAAACTGGAGGAGCGCCAGGCCGCCTACGCTTGCGACGTCACCTATTGCACCAACAAGGAACTGGCCTTCGACTATCTGCGCGACCGCATCGTGCTCGGGCAGCGCGACGGCAATCTGCGGCTGAAGATGGAGGCGATCGACGGGGCCTCGCGCACGGCGAAGCTGCGCCTGCGCGGCCTGAGCTTCGCCATTGTCGACGAAGCCGACAGCGTCCTGGTCGACGAGGCGCGCACGCCGTTGATCATCTCCGGCGAGGCGAAGGGCGAGATTTCAGCGGAGACGGCGCGGCAGGCGCTCGATCTCGCCGCCGGGCTGGAGGCCGATGCCGATTATACGCTGATCACCGACCAGAAGCGCGTCGTCCTGACCGACAGGGGCAGCGATCGCGTCGCCGATTTCGCCGAGGATAGTGGCCGGGAATGGCGCGGCGTCATCGTGCGCGAGGAACTCGCCCGCCAGGCGCTCTCGGCGCTGCATCTGTTCCAGCGCGGCCAGGAATATCTCGTGCGCGACGGCAAGGTGCAGATCATCGACCAGCATACCGGCCGCCTGATGCCGGACCGCGCCTGGACCGACGGCCTGCACCAGATGATCGAGGTGAAGGAGAGCTGCAAGCCCTCGCCGCGCCGCACCACCATCGCGCGCATGACCTACCAGCGCTTCTTCCGGCGCTATGGCCATCTCTCGGGCATGACCGGCACGGCGCGTCAGGTGGCAAGGGAGTTCTGGACGGTCTACCGTTTGCCCGTGGTGGCGATCCCGACGCATCGCCCCCTGCGCCGCACCGCCCTGCCCGACCTGGTGCTGCCGACCGAGGACGCCAAGTGGCGCCTGGCGGTGCAACGCATCACCGCCTTGCACGAGAAGGGCGTCCCGGTGCTGGTCGGCACCGGCTCCGTCAACTGCTCGATGACCGCGAGCCGGCATCTTGCCGAGGCCGGGCTGCCGCATCTCGTGTTGAACGCCGCGCAGGATGGCGCCGAGGCGGCGATCGTCGCCGAGGCCGGCCAGCGCGGCCGCATCACCATCGCCACCAGCATGGCCGGCCGTGGCACCGACATCCAGCTTGGCGAGGGCGTGGAGGAGTTGGGCGGCCTGCATGTCATCATGCTCGAGCGCCATGAGGCGCGGCGCATCGACGACCAGCTGGCCGGGCGCAGCGCCAGGCAGGGCCAGCCGGGCTGCTTCCAGGCGATTCTCTCGCTCGACGATCCGCTGGTCGCCTTCGCGGCCTCCGGGCTGCTCAGGCCCATGTGCCGCAATGCCGGCCTGATCTTCGGTGACGGCCCGTCGCGCTGGCTTCTGCGTCACGCGCAGCGCCGCGCCGAGCGCCTGCATGCCCGCATGCGCCGTAATCTCCTGCAATCCGACGAGAAGCAGAGCCGCACGCTCGCCTTCTCCGGCCGTCCGGAATGAGCCCCATGAAAACCACCGTCTTTGCCGCCATGATGTTGTCGCTGCTTGCCGCCTCGGCCGCGCGAGCCGAGGAGATGACCTTCGATTGCGTTGCCGAACCGACGCAGCGCGTGCAGGTCGGCAGCCCGGTTACCGGCCTGCTCGCCAGCGTGCTGGTCGGGCGCGGCGACCGCGTCGAGCCCGGCGAGGTCGTCGCCAAGTTGGAATCGAAGGTCGAGGAGGCCAACGTCCAGCTCGCCACGGCACAGGCCGGCGCCGAGGAAGCCATGCAGGCGCAGCAGACGCGGCTCAACCTGGCCGAGGCCGATCTCGGCCGCTCGCTCAAGCTGGTGCATTCCGGCTCGGTGACGGTCTCCAAGGTCGAGGAACTCCAGGCCAGGGCCGAGATCGCAAGGCGCGACCTCGAGACCGAGAAGCGCAAGCTCCTGCTCGCCAAGATCGAGTTGGGACGTCAGCAGGCGATGCTGGATCGCCAGAGCATCCGCAGCCCGATCCGCGGCTTCGTCACCCTGCAGAGCCTGCATGGCGGCGAGTTCGTGCGCCAGGACAGCCCGATCATGACCATCGTGCAGATCGATCCGCTCCATGTCGAGGCCTACATTCCGGTCGCGCTATGGGGCAAGATCATCAAGGGCACGCAGGCGCAGGTCATCCTCGACCAGCCGGATCACGCGCAGCGCGACGCGCGCGTCGTCATCATCGACCGCGTCTTCGACGCCGCCAGCGGCACGTTCGGCGTGCGCCTGGAACTGCCCAATCCGGGCGACCTCATCCCGGCCGGCCAGCGTTGCAAGGTCCGCTTCAACATCCCGACCGCCGTCGTCGCCTCGCCCTGATCGGCGCGGGCCTGCCGTTACTGCTGCGGGCGCTGGGCTTCGCTGGCTGGAAGCACGAATACCTGGCCGGGGTAGATCAAATCCGGATCGCGAATCTGGTCCTGATTGGCGCCGTAGATGACGGCGTAGCGTGCGCCCGCGCCGTAAGCGAGGCGGCTGATGCGCCAGAGACTGTCGCCGCGGGAGACAGTCGCGGTCTCGATTTTCGATACGACGACCGTGGAAGGCGCGCCGCCGACCGGCGGGGCGGCACTGGTGGCGGCGGCCAGATGCGGCTGTTGCGCAGCGTCGCCGCCAGGTTGTTCCGGCTTTGCGGCCTGAGCGCGTACGGAGGCCGCGATCACCTTATCGGGAACATTGAACGGCACCTCGGCACGCGCGCGCACCGCACCGGAATTGGCATCAACCTCGTCGAGCCTGACGCGGTAGTTGCCGGCAGCGACCCCTTCATTGATCGTGATCGCAAAGCGCCCATCGGCGCCGGGGGTCACCGACGTGACAAAGCTGTCGTTCAGATAAAATCTCACCGCGCCGCCGGGGCTTGCGCGGCCACTGACGTGCAGCTTGCCGCTTGGCTCGATCTCGACGACCTCGACAGTCACGGATCCGGCTGTCGGCTTCGGCGGCACCGCCTTTGACAGCACCACTGTGGGTTTGTCCGGCGTCATCAACGCCACCACGGGCTGATCCTTCTGGCCTGCCTCGATCACGACCGCGACGCCTTGTTTGGAGGTAACCTTCGTTCCATCCGGCTGCCTGGAGCGCAATGTCAGGTCGTAAGCGCCTGGAGGGAGCCGCGGCGGCACCATGGCGAATTGCCCGGATTGATCCGCGACCGTTTGATCATGGACCTCGCCATTGCGCAGCAGTTCCACCGTGGCGCCCGGCGACGCCCGGCCCGCGATCACGGCGTCGCCCGTTGGCTCGACGCGTGCAACGTCGAACGCAGGTAGTCCCTTGTCGGCAGCCGGCGGTTTGGGTGATCCCGCCAGCGTCTCCGCCAAGGCACTGACTTCCGCCTGGACCTTCGGAAGCGTGGCCTGAGGCCGATCTGGCGCATCCGGCACCGGCTTGGAAAGCACCGCTCCGGCCGTGGCGGCCGTGGCGGCCTTGCTCTCGACCGGCGGCTCACGGCGATTGTACTGGATCGCGAAGGTTATCGCAGTGCCACCGGCCACAAGAACTGCCAAGATCAGGGCGATCATTCGGCTCATTGACATTGCCGCCATGGGTTGTCGTCCTACGGTTGAATTCCCGGCCTCAGTATACAGAGCTTTTTAGGGAACGGTTATCGATCGCAGCTTCTTCGCCGATTTTCACCAGGGCAGATCATCACCGGTTCCGACGCCGCGCCCCTTGGCGGCGGCCCGCGCTCCGGGCAGGGCCGCGCGCCTGCTGGTCACGGCTCCAATTCTCATAGTCGACGCCGCCACGCGCTGACAGCGGCTCCCGACTCGATCTCGCGATCAAGCGCCACCGCCATCTCTCGAATCAATGGAAGGCCTGATTTCGGAGGGCCGAACTGTTCCGGACCTACGGGCCGGCTTCGAATTTCCCGATCTCTCAGGTTATTATTTTTATTGAGAAACAAGGCGCTGGCTGGGGCACCTGGATTCGAACCAGGGAATGACGGAATCAAAATCCGTTGCCTTACCACTTGGCTATGCCCCAACGCGGCGCGGAAAATAGGTTCACCAGCCGATTAGTGCAACCGTCCAATCGCGAAAAGATCGCAATTGCGGTGACATAGCAGCACGTCATCCGCCCGTGTGACACGAAACGCCACACAATGCTCGAAACGGCTTGCGGCGCGGCGTGGCGACGGCTATAGAAGCCGCCTCCAGGAAGGTTCGGAGTGTAGCGCAGCCTGGTAGCGCACCTCGTTCGGGACGAGGGGGTCGAAGGTTCGAATCCTTTCACTCCGACCAAATTTTCTCTTAGATATCAATGCGTTAGAGGGTGGATGAAAATCCCTCCGGGGGACCGCGACAGAAACCGCGACAGAAACGAATCTAATTCCTGTCGCGGTCCCATCGATCTCACGCTGCGTGGTACTCGAAAGATCCGACCTCCGGCCAGATATCGACATCATCGACGTCGGTGATGTCGCTCCGCTCGCGGACATAGATGCTGAAGATCGGCTTCCCGGAGAGAGTGCTGTAGACTCGCTCGAATCGACCGACCTCCCCGCCGATTTTTCCGACTTCTTTTGCCAGGGCCTGGACCTCGACGTCAGAGACGGTACGCCCGGCGATGTCGAGTGTCGCATGAACCTGGCAGTTCTCTCCGACGGCGACGAGTGAAAAAAGCTTGTCCATGATGTCCCCCCATTCGGTTGTTTTGTAGCTTCCCTCCTCGAAACCATCGGCGATGTCGGTGGCTTTGAGGAAGGCCCCGGTTGTCCCAGGGCGATCCATGGCTTAGGCGGATGCGCAATACTCGTAGCGTCCAAACTGGGTTCCGATCTCCTCGACCTTCTCGGCGTCGTCCGCTGAGTACTCGGCGCGAGGAGCGACGTAGAGTTCGTATGTCGAATCATTGACCCGATGAGACGGCTCCAGCGTGACCTTCTCTCCGCCGATCTTTCCGAGGACGTCAGCGACATTCTGGATGTCCTGATCAGTGACATTCCAGCTTTCGATGTCGGCCTGGGCGAAGACCGCGCCTGAGCTGAAGTTGATGGCGACGAGTGAAAATTTCTTGGTCATAATTGCGTTCCTTCCTGTGTATCGGTCCGGATTATTCCGTGTGCCGATGTATTCAGGATGCCTGAACAAACCACCGGCGCAACGGGACAAGCGTAAAATTCTTTCCTCATAATAAGAATCCGTCGCCATCCATCATGTAATCACCGCATACAGAGCCACCCCGTAAATTGCTTTTGCCTAATTTATTTTTCAATGAGATCCCTCTATCGGCATTTACCATTCGCCGGTGATCTTTTTATCGGCCGTTGACGCCGACTCCATGAGACGTCATCTCTAAAAACGGATTTCGGGGGAGACCATCATGTCCAACAATTTCAGGGGTTTTGGGGTCGGTGCCGGTGTTGCTAGCATGCTCGTGTACGGCCTGAGCAATGTCGCCGCCGGTGCGATGCGTTCCGCCGGTGACTCTATCAATTCCGGGACGATGCGCCGGTGGCATGCCGAACTCGCCCGCGCCCGGGATGAAGCCGCCGAGAATCACGACATCGCCGTCGCCGCGTTGACCGAACTCGCTCGGGCGAAGGCCGAGATCGCTCGGCTCCGCCGGATGCTCGAGCAGTGACCTCCCCCGACGATATCATCCGGATGCTCGGCGATGCCGCTCATGAGCGTCCTGAGCTCGCAGAAGCGGTCGCCGAATGGCTGCGGGAGCAGCGAGAGAAGGACGACAACGAATAAGGCCCCGGTCATCCCGGGGCCTTGATGTTTGATACCAACCACTCACAAGAAGCCGGTCTGTGAGTGGTCAGTGCTCAGGATGCGTCCCGCGCCTGACGCCCTTGGCACGAGCAATGCGGTCGGCGAGCATTGATACGTCCGCGAGCATCTCTCTGGTCGTGACGCTGGGATGACCGGCGGATGGATCGTAGCCGACATCGATCGGCTCCGGCGTATCGATCCCCACGAGCGGCCTCGCCCCCGATATATGCCGCGCGCAGCGGTCAGGACCGGCCGCTTCGAGCCGACCGAGATCTTCCTCGTCGAGGCATGACAGCCAAGCCGCGATGAACGGCGGCAGAGTCCTGAGATCCATGGAATCCCGTTCGTACGGATCAGCCGACGCGTAGGCATGTACGAGATCAGCGATCCGGCGCTCCGAGGAACGTGGTCGCGGCGGCACCGACATAGGCGATGTCAACGCTTGAAGCGCAGTACGAAGCTCGGCCGTCCCGCTCTTCTGAGCGGCCGCCGGCGGCGGTGCTACTTCGCGGCCAGCGGCTAGGCCAGAGACGATGCTGGCAGGAACGGCGGCGGCGAGACCGAGGGTTGCGCCGGTGAGCTTTCCTGCACCCTGAACCGCCGCCCCGGTTCCGCGGATGACTTGTCCCGGGAGACGAGCCGTCGATCTGATGACATCCGGTACGAGCCCGACGACGGCCTGAGCGGCCCCGGTCGTTGCCTGCGATGCATACTCTATAGACGGCGTGACGACGCGCTCTTGGACCCACGTGCCCGTCTTCGCGCACCAGCGCCAAGTGAACGATGCCAGTGCGGCGGCGACGGCGCGAACGATATTTGCGATTGTTGAAGCCAGGTTCTGCATGATGCTTCTCCCCCTCCTTATATATATACTGCGCCTGCACTTGCGGACACATGAGCATGAGATCACCGGCTTGAATTATACAAATGCCCTGAACACATATTTATGCATGGCTGGTATGAATTATTGCATTGCAGCAAAATTAGTTGACGAGACCGCTCTATGCCTAGCGAAAACAACCAATCCAATAATTGTTGACACAATTTCAATCTTTTGGCGGATTTCCAGGGATTGCATCGGTGATTTATTCAGGCATCCTGAATATGTCGGCGGGGGAATTGGTCCACCAAAGATGCATAACAGGGAAGGAAATCGCGTGGTACTTACAAGAGAATTTATGGACAAGCATTTCGTCGGGTTTGTCGAAAAAGGGGGTGTCGCAGAGGCTGTGTCCGCGCGGACGTTGTCCGGGATCATCGCCAAAGCAGCCGCAAATCCTGGCAAAAATACTTACGACGGGATCGATGTCGAGGACGAGATGGATAGGTTCATCTCCCCGTTCGTCGGAGAGGATGATGCGACCGTTTCCGCATGGAATGCACGCTGCGCCGACGGACTCACGATCAGCAATGCAGACTATGAAAGCATGGATCAGTATGACCGGCGAAACATCGTTTCCGCACTCAGAAACGCGATGGCGATCCTGAGCAAGGAATGGGTCAAGGAACGCGCTTAAAATCGACGATTTCAGGATTATGTCAACAATTAGCCCGCCAACTCATTGAGTTTGGCGGGTTTTTCTTTGTCATGAATTTCCGATCTTCAAGCATATGTCAACAATTGCGAAGCCACAGCCATATAGTTAACGAAAAAAGATTGAATTTTATTGCATCGAGAACTTGCGCCGGTGACTTATTCAGTCATCCTGAATGTAGTCGATGAGCAATTGAGCCATCGGAGACGAGGAGGATTACACAATGGAACGCATTTCCCTCAGCAACGGGGCTTTGGATCATAACGGGCGGAGGTACGTCTGCGAGGGCATGTATCGTACCGGACCGCATCATCTCCCGGTCGCTCGTGTCGCGATCTATCAGCAGCAGGACGACGGTCGCGGAGACTACGTGCGCATCGACAGCGTGATCATCGATCGCCGTTCGACGCAGGAGACGATGAGGCAGGATCTTTTCCTACAAGCCGTTTGGAACGCGGAGCGTGAGCGCGATCCGTTTGATGAGCACTACGCCGCCTAATCCATGGATCGCCCCGGTTCTCCCGGGGCCTTCCTCCAAGCCACCGGCGGCATCGATGGCTTCGAGGAGGGAAACTCCAAAACCAAACAAGGAGGGGGTCATGCCGCGGCATTATTTTAGCGTCATCAGGAGTCAGGCTTCGGACTACCCGGATGAACGCTATCTTTTTGTTTTCAAAGACGAAAGTAAGCGTGAGGTCGTCTATTTTCTCGACGCGAAACTGAATAAGCGTGATCTCATGAAAATGATGGTCAAGGTCATCCTGCTCCGGACGCCGTTCAATTTTGAGCCGGAAAACTGGGTTGATTGCGGGGATCTCGGATGGGCTCAGGATACCTGGGATTCTATGACATATGGCGGCCGGATGAGCGGCATCGTCATTTTTGATGAGACGACACTGAAATCCGAAATGCAGGCAACCGCGGACCGAAAAGAAATCATTTCGATTTCTAGGTTCTCACACCTGTATCCAGCGCCTTCCGTCAATAAATCATCGAAGAAAAGGCCTGCTGCTGCTTAAATAAATCAAATAATATTTCACCGGCGGATTGCGCTGGTGGGTTATTCAGTCATCCTAAATGTAGTCGATGAGTATAACACTCACGACAAACGGGAAGGAATAAAACCATGGACACGCAATTCATCAACATCAAACACGGCAACTCGATCGACTTCGGTAACCGGAACTACAGGCTGAGCGGACTCCGAGTGAACGGCACCGGTTCGGCGATCGAGATCACAGAGAACGGGAAGATGATCTCTGAAGTTTTTATCGATTTCGACAAAAGGAACGCGTCGAAGATCAGCGCCAGAAAGATCGTTGAGAAGTCGGAAGCTGCACTCGATGCTTTCTTGAGCCGCCCGATTCACGAAATGGAATTTATGGATCGTTCGAGGCTCCTCGTCGAAGTCATTAACCCGAAGCATCCTTACAGGACCGTTTGGGTGGAACTCTATGTGTCTATCGATGACGAAACCGGAGAAGAAATGAGGCTCGGATCTCCGGAGAACGGATGGTCTGAAGAAGAATGGAACGGCCTTTATCGCTTTCACGAATCTTCGATCAAAAAGATGTGGCCAGAACATCTGATGCTGTCGAAGTTCGAGTGGGAAACGCTCGAATATAGGAACGGCAAAGACGCTGCCTAAACTAGAGAAGCGCCCCGGTTCTCCCGAGGCCTTCCTCCAAGCCACCGGCGGCATCGGTGGTTTCGAGGAGGGAAACTCCAAACAACTGGTGGGAGGGATTTACTATGGAAATCAAGGAGGTAATGGATCGGAAGCACCGCTTCCGCGATCTGCATGAGCGTCTGCACTACACCGCTGCGCAGACCGCCGCGGTCATCGGCAGGGTCGAAGGCACCGTCTATCAGTATCTAAGTCACGTGCCGACGAGCCTGGCTCCGACGGACCGGGCCATTTCGAAGCTCGAGACCGAGTTCCGGAGCCGGTCGCGTGATCAGCTCGCAACGCTCGTACGACAGATGCAAGAGGAAGGAGTGCTGATCTCGATCGGACTTGCGGCCTAAGCCATTGAATACAGGAGGTTCATCATGCATGACGATCATGACACCGACGATGCGATCGAGATCCCCCTCAGGGACGACGAGGACCTCCTGAGCGGCGACGAGGCCATGCTGCGTGAGTTCCTTGCAGGATGCCTTGGCATCGATCCCGAGAACATCACGGACGTCACTGTCTTCACGGGAGGCACATTGTCATACGGCGTCTCCGTGAGAGACGGGTCATACAGCATCTCAACGAGAGCCGGTGACCGGCCGGATGATGACAACGTCATCCCCTTCCCGGGACCACGGACACTGCATTGACCGCTTCCATGTACCCATGTACGACGTGATCACCTCGGCGGAGACTTGTAGCACGATGGCGTTCCCTAGGAAGCGCAATTTAGCCTCTCTGGCGGGTATCCCATGAGCCAACAGACGAATTCCGGGGTCAACGGCCCAGGACTTTCCGTCGATTCCGTCGAGCCAAACTGCGTTTCCCCAAGCACTGCCGCCTGATCCTCGAGCCTGACACTGAGTAATTCTTCGCTGATCCCTTCGCATTCTGGCCACATTTCGCCCGGTGCGGCGCGCCGACGGCACTAGCCGGAATAGTCGCCGCCCCAAGGAAGTAGAACCCTTCGGCGATGGCGAGCATCAGTTCGGCGCGCGCCGGCACGACGCGGGAGTCGATGACGATGCATGATCCAAGAGCCTCGGTGGGCTCTGCACGGACATCGTCGACAACACCCAGAACTCGATCGATGGATGACGTGTCATGAGCATCGACGAGCGGCATTCCTCTGGAACGGCTGAGATCGATGCCTCCCGAGACGAGGATTTCGTCGGCTTCGATGCATTCACCGTCTTTGCCAGGATGAGGAATATAGGTCCTGACTGGGGCCTCGCTGGTCAGGATCTCGGAGAATTTCCGGGCCTCGACATCAACCGACGTCGGCGCGTGAGATACCAATGCGCGGGTGCGCATCGACTGTCCTGAACGTGCTTTGTCAACTGGTTTGGCCACCGGTTTCCGTTCTCAACAAGTTGCGTTGAGGCTAGTGAGTGACCTACGATTGCAAGATTCTAGTCGGAAACCAAAGATTCTTTATTGTTTTTTCACGGGAATTTCTAAAGCCATCGCGATCATCTTGAAAGATCGATCCGCGAAATCGGTGGCGGTCTCCGTCAGGATGTCGCTCAGGTCGCTCCAGATGCCGTGATCCTGAGGCAAGGATTCCTTGCCGTTCAGCCACCGACGCAGGGTTTCCCGGGAGATACCGAGGTCCCAGGAAAGTGGCCCTTGCCACTGTTCGCCATGGATGAGACGACCAGCCTTGGCGAGGAGATCGGGATCACGCGGCGCGTGCATAGCAGCCATCGATCGCTGAAATAAGCTCCGGCGTTGAACGAAGACGACGGCACTGCGCCGGGTAAATGAATTTTTTGCCAGGCTTGTTGTCATCGTTGGCGTGGTGGATGATCTCCCAAAGCCATCCGTCGTCAGAGAGAATGATCGTCATCGTCTGCTGACCAGACATGCATGTCCAGTAAAGCCTACGACCAGACGGGAAATGCGAAACGTCTTGGATGTCTTTGCTGAGCGAGATCTTCTTGATCGCGCGCTCTGCGGTTTCGAAGCGCTTCCTATCGGAAGCCTTCTTCTCTGCCTCTGACTTCTTAAGCGCCGACTTTTTGGCTTCGAAATCGGCGATCTGGTCGGCGGAAGCTTTCACGATGAAAGTCTCGATGAGACGGTCGGAGGTCTTGTATCGCCCCATTTCGCGATATCGTGTGCCGCCGTAGGTCTCTCCGAAGCCGACGACCTCAAAATGGGTCTTCGTGCGGATGATGACATCGCCGACGGCATGGCCTTTGGCGGTCTTATACAAGACGCGCTCTGGCTTGTTGGCCGGGGTGGTAGCTGTGGTGGTGATCGTCGTCATCGGTCTACTCCGTCTGCATCGACAGGGACTATTCCCTCATCGGTATAGAATGGTGTGATCAGAAGCGAGTAGACGTCAACTCATGAAAAACCGCCGGTGGCTTTCAAAGACGGTTATACTATTTTGAAAAAATCTAATATAATCGCATATCACGTCGAATTCCTACGGCTATACTCAGGATCGCGATAAAAACGGCCTCAGACATACCCTCGGGATATCTGTGCTCGCAGTCGCTCGATCTCAGTCTCGAGGAAATCGGCGGCCACCAGCGCAGCACGCAGGGCCGCCCAGACACCACCACCGCAGGTGCCAATCGCTTCGTCTACAGCCGCCTCGAGTGGGTCTTCTATGCATAGCTGGGAGCTTGCACGTCAGTCACAAGCAACAAATCGAACCGGATCAACCTCGCGGGACGTCAAGTGCTCGGCCGCGCTCTCGTCAAAAGACGCCCGATCATTCAATTCTTATCGACTTGCTCCGCGGATATTCAATGAAGCACAACTAAAAGGCTAACGATCACAGCATTCCTAAAAACGTTCGCTCAGGTTAGCTATGTCCAATTCCACCAAACCAATTTTCGACACTGAACTGCAATTATCACGGCATGTGAGTGAGGTGGCCCCGGTTTCTGAGACAGGGGCATAAGGTGGATCGCCTGATGAGAAGGACGATCCAGCATGAAGACACGCAGACGGTTTACGGCCGAGTTCAAGGCCAAGGTTGCGCTTGAGACGATCTGCGGCGAGCGGACGATTTCTGAGCTGGCGACGAAGCACCAGCTTCACCCGAACCAGATCACGCAATGGAAGCGGCAGGCCATCGAGAATCTGGCCAAGGCGTTTGACGACAAGGCTTCTGATGCGCAGATCGGCCGGGAAGCCGAGGTGACGAAGCTTCATGCCAAGATCGGCCAACTCGTCGTCGAGCGGGATTTTTTGGCCAAGGCCTTCGATCGCTGAGCCTGGATCGGAGGAGAATGATGATTGAGCCTGATCACGAACGGCTCTCGATCCGTCGCCAGTGCGAACTGGTCTCGATCTCGCGTGCGTCGTTCTATCGTCAGCCCGCCGGCGAGGCGCCTGAGAACCTCGAACTGATGCGCATCATCGACGAGGCCTTCATGGAAATGCCTTGGTATGGGTCGCGCCAGATGGCACGGCACCTATGGCGTCAGGGCTGGTGCGTCGGCCGCAAGCGGGTTCGTCGGCTGATGCGCAAGATCGGCCTGTCGCCGATCTACCAGGTGCCGAAGACCAGTGAGCCGCATCCGCAGCATCGCATCTATCCCTACCTGCTGCGGCATCTGAGCATCGGGCGGCCCGATAAGGTCTGGTGCGCCGACGTGACTTACATCCCGATGCGGCGCGGCTTTCTCTACCTCGTCGCCATCATGGACTGGTTCAGCCGCAAGGTGCTTGCCTGGCGGCTGTCGAACACGATGGATACCGACTTCTGCGTCGCCGCTCTTGAAGAGGCGATCGCCCGCCATGGCAGGCCCGACATCTTCAACACCGATAGTAAATAGATCGAAGCCAGTTCCCGGGCGGCCTGTCTCAAACACCGATCGACCGTTTGGTAGGCTGGCGCCGTGAGGCTCCCGGTGCGGTCTGACCCGCACTCCGATCGACCCGCCAGTGTCTTTCCCTGGACCTGTCGGCCGCCCGGGAACGCCTTGCGGTGAGGGCTCGCCTCGCCGTTGCCTGTGACCCGAGAAGGGCCTGACCATCCGGTCACGTTACTGTCCTGTCCATGCAGCCGGTCCTGGCGAAGCCGTTTGGTGATCGAGCCAGGAGAGCAGCATGGCCATGAAGGACGATGCGAACACCCGCGCCATAGTCGGCGGCGTGGACACACACAAGGATCTGCACGTCGCAGCCGTCGTCGACGAACAGGATCGTGTTCTCGAGACGCGATCGTTCGCCACCACACGGCAGGGCTATCGACAGATGCTCGCCTGGATGCGCTCCTTCGGCGACCTCCAGCGTATTGGAATCGAGTCGACCGGTAGCTACGGCGCGGGCTTGTTGCGCTTTATGCAGAACGCCGGCGTGACAGTTCTGGAGGTGACGGCGCCCGACAGGCAGGATCGCCGCAAGCGCGGCAAGAACGATGATCTCGACGCGCAAAACGCCGCGCACGCTGCCTTTGCAGGCAAACGAACCGTCACGCCACGTAGCCGCGATGGTATGATCGAGGCGCTGCGTGTGCTCGTCGCCTGCCGCAAAACGGCTGTGATGGCGCGACGGATCGCGCTGCAGATGATCCAGAACACGATCGTTGCGGCTCCCGATGGGCTGCGGGATCTGTTGCGCGACATGACCCGAATGCAGCTTGTTCGAACTCTGGCAGCATGGCGACCTGATCTGACGAGCTACCGCGAGGTTGAGGCTGCTTACCGGATCGCGTTCAAGTCGCTTGCCCGCCGATATCTCGAACTGCACGACGAGATCGCTGACCTCGACACCATGATCGCCGCCATCGTCGATGAGCTGGCGCCCAACCTCGTGACCCGCAACTCGATCGGTCACACCGGCGCCGCGCAGCTGTTGCTCACCGCCGGCGGCAATCCAGACCGTATGCGATCAGAAGCCAGCTTCGCCGCCCTCTGCGGTGTTAGTCCCGTTCCTGCATCTTCCGGCAAGACGATCCGACATCGCCTGAACCGCGGCGGCGACCGCGCAGCCAACAGCGCCTTGCACATCATCGCCATCGGGAGATTGCGCACCGACCAGAAGACGAAGGATTACGTCGCTCGCCGCGTCGCCGAGGGGCATTCCAAGCTGGACGCCATACGCGCAATCAAGCGCTACCTGGCCCGCGAGGTCTTCTCCCTCATCTGCCGCTCGCAGAACCCCGTATCCTCGCGACCGAAAAGCATATCGAGGACGAAACGCCATCGAACGCCTCTTCTGCCGGCTCAAAAACCGGCGCCGCATCCCAACACGATATGATCGACTGGCGGCAAATTACCTGGCGGCGGTTGCCCTCGTCGCCGCTCTAATCGCATGGATATGAACGAGACCCCATCCTAGATCAACATGTTAGGTGAAATCACGCAGGGGGCCGCTTCCATGCTCATTCACAGCGATCTCGAATGCGTCGTCGCCAACGCCGCGAGACACCAGTCAGTGATCCCGGCAACATCGGGTATCAACTCCAGCGCCATCCCGTCGGCGAATTCATGAAAAGCCGGCAGGTTCAACCCGTTGACGCCGACGAGAACAGGAAGGCCGCGCTCCAGAGCGGCGGCGATCGTACCCGCCAGCCCCCTGCCCTCGGCTTCCTGCTTGCCGAATTTGTTGACCACCAAAAACTCGGCCTTTTCCAGGGCGCCCGAAACCCACAACACCGATTGTTCCAGCGCGCCGGCATCGAGCCTGCACCCGCGCGCCTGTGCGCCACGGTCGATGCTGATGCGCACCACAGGCCCGTCCGGCAGCAAACGCAAATCCATGTCGCATTCAGAGCGGTCATCACGGTGGACATTCGACTGCACAGTCCCCGCCAGGGCCACCCCATGCGCTTCGAGCCGTGTCACGACATCGGCAAGCAGCAGGTCGATCTGGCCACGACCTTGCACGCTTACATATCCGAGCTTCATAGCGATCTCCTTTGCGCTTTACACCTGAGGCCTCGCCAAGCATCGCGGCCCGGCCCACGCCGTCATCCGTCCCAGAACGGAAGGAATTCCAACATGTCGCCGCGCACGATCCGGTCGACCTCTGCCGGGATCAGCAGTAAGCCATCGGCTTGCGCTAGCAGCGCCACGCGATGTGAAACCGCCGCGGTTGCAATCTCCACGCTTCTGGTTCCTTGGCCATCATAGCCGCCCAGCCGAGCTGGCAGGAATTCGCAGCGTCCCGGTTGCCTAGATCGCTCGAAGCTTGCGCGCACGCGGATGCGAGGCGGGCCAGCTTCACCGATCCCGGCCAATGCTTCAACGATACGCGCCCCGATCACATGCCAGGCCACAAAGGCCGAGACAGGGTTGCCCGGTAGACCGAGATGGATCGCCGAGCCGATGCGGGTGACAAGCAGCGGCTTGCCTGGCTTCATCGCCACCTTTCTCACGTGAATCTCGGCACCTGCCGCGCGCAGCACCGCAGGCATGTGATCTTCGTCCCCCACCGAAACACCGCCAGTGGTCACCACCAGATCGGCGTTGCCGGAGGCCGACTCTAGCATCTGCTGCAATAGGTCCGGCCGGTCTGGCACACTGCCCATGTCGATGGCCTCGATCCAAGGCAGGTCGAGAGCGCCCGCTAGATGGTAGCGGTTGGCATTCCAAATCTGCCCAGGCGCCAGCACGGCGCCGGGCAAACGCAGTTCGGAGCCAGTGCTGAAATAAGCGACCCTGACCCGTCGTCGAACCACGACAGTGCCGCAACCTGCCGCAGCAAGTAACGCCGCCGCGCGCGGTCCTATACGACGGCCGGCCGGTAGCAGCTCAACGCCCGCAGCGAGATCCTCACCAGCACGCCGAATATTTTCACCCGGTTCGGGACGCCGACTTATCTCGACCTCGTCCCCCTCCAGCCGGGCCAGTTCCTGGACGAGCACAGCATCGCAACCCGGCGGGATGGCCGCACCGGTAAAGATGCGCAGCGCCCCACCGGCCCGAACCGGTGTGTCACCCGCGTCGCCGGCCGCCACGCGTCCGGCCAGCCGTAGCCGCCATGGGCCATCGCCGGCAAGGTCGGCAAGCCGGATCGCATAGCCATCCATGGCCGCATTATCGAACAGTGGTAGCGAGGCGCCGGCCCAGACCGCTTCCGCGAGCACCCGGCCACGCGCCCCTTCCAGCGGCAGTTGCTCTGTTTGTGCCACGGGCCTAACCAGGGCCAGCGCGCGGCAAAGGGCAGCATCAACGGATAGCAATTTTCCCGACTCCGGCCTGGTTTCGCAGCCACAATAAATCGAGGCGGGCGAGGAGGGCGAAGGGCTCATGGCGGTTGTCTCACCTCCGTCCAAGGGGTTGTGCAAGGCCTTTCGAGTTATTGGCCTGCTATGACAGCAACGCCAGCGTCACCTCGGTCTATGGGGCGGCTGCGAAAAACGTCGCTAGTCGCTTGACGGGAGCTCCCCTTGAGAGCGGAAGAATCGTAGCGGGCGATCAATGCGTCTCTGCTCGTTAACGTGGTTTCACCGAACGCTACACTCGGCCGCGCTTCTGAATCAATCTGTATGGCAGCGAGCCAACTTGGTTGGCGTATTGTCATAACAAAGGTCTGGCCACCACTCCTTGCGTCCGGGCAAGCAAGGCGTGGCAACAGTAGATTTTCTTCTACACAGCAGCGACGCTGCATCACATGTCAGCTCACCGTCTCGTCAGCTAGAATGTCACAATGCTGATGCTAGCCAATGGAACAGGTGTCGCCATGCAATCCAGTTCATCCTCCTGGCCACAGACACAGCGAGTCTGGCGACAGTTCGCTCAAATGGACCGAATGATGGTGCACATGAACGTCGACCCCAGCCGTGCTGCACGCGAAAGCGGGGGTGCGGCTATTGCGGAAGCTCGCAACATCTGTCTCGGCTGCAAAATGCAGCGCCAGTGTCGCGCTTGGCTCGACCAACCGGACAGCGGTGAGTATGGAGCGGAGTTCTGTCCGAACACGAGTTTCTTTCGGAGGATGCGGCTGCGTCAAACGGAGAGCTAGGCACTGTTAATTGCCTCACTCGGCACTTCTTGCGCCCGCAGGGTGGAGTGGTCACCGGTGGCGCCCGCAGTGTGCTGTGTTCTGTTCGTGCTGCACACGGTGGCCCCGTAGGAGCGATTGCCTTTCGAGATCGTTGGCCGTCCTGGCACGCCATGCTGACGGCAGCTTGAGACCCAGCAAGAGCCGGTCTCTGGGGCAATATCCACCACCCATAATCGAGCGCATAAACGTCGCCGGCGAGAGCGGCTGATTGTGGGGAGGCCTGGATGCTTCGTCGATTCTCGCAATAGATTCCAGGTGAAGTGGGAGCGACTGAAGTTGCCCCCT
>Ga0209916_1000892_pt1 | contig 35433 bp, 34 predicted proteins | sample ThiBio_1000_plan_FD_183956 | JGI IMG/M metagenome (GOLD analysis project Ga0209916, IMG submission 183956) | Wastewater bioreactor microbial communities from Cape Town, South Africa - Thiocy_solids_2 (SPAdes) | ecosystem: Engineered > Bioreactor > Thiocyanate-remediating > Anaerobic-Aerobic ... | reverse complement strand
CCCCGGCTGAATTGCTATCTTTCATTACATGAATTGGCTTGTGACGGCTCCGTGAACTTAATCGGTGTGCGTCAGTCGTCGGGTGGCGGCGCGGCTTACCCATGTTTTGTCATCTGGCAAACGATCCCGCGTCTTCTCGAGCGGAGTGCGCTCCCGGCCCATGACTCTGATATCTTTGTTACCCAATCGCGCGTGCACGCGGGCGCAAGGCTGGTATGTCGCCTTGAGCTCATCGCATTAATGCCATCGCTCACGTGGGTTTCGCCGGGTATGAACGCAAGGTTCAAGAGCTTGATCACGGAGATCGTCCCGCCAGTCGCCTTGCGTGGGGCCATGGCACTGTTTGCCCGCAGGCGCAGACCAGGTAACCAGGTGGAGCAGCCGGGCGAAAAAGGGCCCGACTGGTACGATGCCTCGTTCGATGCCGGTGGCACCGGGGCCCGTCATTACACGGAGTCGGAATACTATTTCCTGTGGTCCGTGATCGTGGATCGCATTCAAACGGCTGCAGCCAGGTCCATACTCGAAATAGGGTGTGGCACGGGGCAGCTTGCACGCCTGATACAGGACAACCTTGCTTGCAGATATGTCGGTTTCGACTTCAGCCAGACACGGGTCGATTTTGCGCGGAAGACATACCCTGATCTTTCGTTTGTACAACAGGACGCCTTTCAGACGGACCTCTTTACGACGTGTGACTACGATACCGTCGTATGTACGGAGTTTCTCGAACACGTCGAGGGAGACAGGGCAGTACTGAACAAGATTCGCAAAGGGGCCAGATTCTACGGTACCGTGCCCAATTTCGGGTTTACCTCGCACGTACGTCATTTCAACAACCAGGACGAAGTGCGATCCAGGTATGCGGACTGTTTTCGGGATTTGCGCATAGACAGGTTCCTTGCGGACGGCAAGGGCAAGGCGTTCTATCTCCTGGATGGAGAAATACGGTGACCAGCGATCGCGACGTGCGGCCGTAGCGTTTTTACCGTCTGCCACCTTCAACCGGACTTGCCTGGTCACCCTGACCGCAGTTTCGTACCTGGGTTAACCTCATGCCGACCGTTGCTGCGACGCCACTGGGTGTCGCAAACGCTGTCACCGGCCAGATATCCGACCTGATGTCCAGTGCGCACTGAAATGACGATACTTGTCCTGCAGATCGTGATCCTGTGCCTGGTGGCCGCGGCCATCGTGCTGTGGGCGCTTTATTTTCCCTATCCGTCGCCGCTGATACGGCGCTGGCTTTCGCCGCGCAAGCGCTGGCCGGAAATGCAAATCCGCACGTGGCTGAAGCGGGGGAAATTTCAGCGCGCGTTTCTGCGCCATTTCTACAGTGATCCGGAGCGTATCGCGCCCCCCGGCAACAGCATGCTGGCTCCGGCAGACGGGCTGGTGACCAGTGCGCAGGTACACGATGGAGTTCGCTATCTGGTGATTGCGCTCAGTTTCTGGGACATGCATGTGCAGCGCAGCCCGGTGGCCGGCCGGGTACTCGACGTGGCGTCGCACGGCGACGGCTTCATGGACGGCGAGGGACGGGAGTTCGCGTTCCTGCGGGAGAAATCGTGTCCGGTGCAGAAGCGCCTGGTGATTGCGACGGATGCCGCCGGACAGATCGCGGTGCGCTTGATTACCAGCCTGGCGGCACGGCGTATCGAGACCTGGGTCCGGGCGGGCGAGCAGATCGAGCGCGGGCAGCGGATCGGCCGGATCCTGCTGGGCAGTACCGTGGTGCTCGAGCTGCCGCCCAGCATGAGCCTGCTGGTGCGTCCGGGCGACCGCGTCTGGGCCGGGGAAACCGCGGTGGCAGAAGGCGTGGTCCGCCCATGAATGACTTCCTGTGGTCATCCGGCCATCTGGGGTGGGGCGCTTTCGCGATTGCCGTTTTCACCGGCCTGTGGTGGTTGCTGGGCGACCTGTACTGGCGTCTGCACAGCGTCCGCATCGGTCGGCTGCTGGTTGGGCTGGCCACCGGTTGGACTGTCGGGGCGGGCCTGATCCTGCTGGGCTTCCTTGTGGGAGGCCGGTAGGAACGCGCAGCCGCCGATGGCTTTCCACCTACTTGGCGGCTGCGCCGGTCAACTCGCGATACAGCTTTTCCGCGGCTGGCTTATCCTGGAAATCGGCGCCTGATTTGTGCAGCGCCGCGAGCGTGCCGAGCGCCCCGGCAGAGTCGCCGGTGCGCGCCTTGGCCACAGCCAGATGGTATTGGATCGCCGGTGCCTTGGGTGCCGCCTTGGCTGCCTGCAGCAGGATCGGCAGTGCCTGCTTGGGCTGGTTGTGCGCGATCAGCACCCAGGCGTAAGTGTCCGCGATGCCCGGCGATTCGGAGGCCAGCCGGTAGGCCCGCTCCGCCAGCGCCAGCGCCTTGGGGTTGTTCTGCTCGGTGTAGATCCAGGCGAGGTTGTTGAGCGCGCCGATGTTGGAGGGGTACGCCTTCAGTACCTGCTCGTACTGGCCGGCAGCCAGCGCATTCCGCGCATGGCTCAGGTAGTAGTCGGCCAGCAGCAGGCGGGTGGCGGCGTCGTCCGGATGCTTGTCCAGCCAGTCGCGCAGTACGCCCTCCGGGGCGTTGGCCCCGCTTTCGCTGAGCGCCTGGAAGCTCTTGACCACCAGCGACTGGTCGTACTGGAGCTTCAGCCCCTGCTGGTAGGCGTGGGCAGCCTCGCGATAAGACTTGTTCGCCATGTACAGGTCGCCTTCCAGCGAGAAGCCCATCGCTCTGGTGCCGGGTTGCTTCTGCAGCGTCTGCGCGAGGGCTATGGCGCCGGGCAGGTCGTGGTTCTGCAGCTTCAGGAACGCCCGCAGCGCGACGGCCGTCGCCTGACCCGGGTCGGCCTTGATCACTGCGTCGAGATTGTCCTCGGCAGCCTTGGTGTCCTTGCCGAGGAGCTGCGCGCGCGCCAGGTTGGTACGGTACAAGGGCATCTGCGGGGCGAGGTTCACGGCTTGCTGCAGCGGCTTCAAGGCTTCGTCGTGGTGGCCGGCGTTGAGTTCCGTCGCCCCGAGGGCGTTGAGCGCCGCCGGATTGTCGGGGCTGGCCTGCACCAGCTGCCTGGCCGTACTGAGGGCTTCGTCGAATTTGCCGCTTTCGCTGTATAGCGCCACCAGTGCGATGTAGGCGCTGATCGACTTCGGCGCCGCGTCGATGGCCTGCTTGAATCGCCTGGCCGCTTCGGCCTTGTCACCCTGCAGCAGGGCGAGCTGACCAAGCGAGGTCATCGCCGCCGCGTTGTGCGGGTCCTTTTTCAGTACCGTCGCGTAGCGGCCGGCCGCGGCTTCCTGGTGGCCTTCGAGCGAATCCAGGCTGCCCAGGCTCAGCAACGCGGCAAGATTCTCCGGGTCCAGACGCAAGGCTTCGGCGTACTGGGCGCGTGCTTCGGGGCGTTGGCCGGCTGCGACCAGTGCGGTTCCGTACAGCAGATGCGCGGCGCTGTCGCGCGGATTGGCGGACGCGTAGGCAGACGCCACCTTGACCGCCTCGGCTGGGTGCTGCTCGCGCAGATAGGTGATGACCAGCAGGCTGTTGCGGCGCGCCTCGGTGGAGGCGTTGCCCGCGGGGATCTCCCGCAGCAGCCGGATCGCTTCCGCTTCGTTGCCGCTGGCGAGGGCGTTGCCGGCGCCAGCAAACTGGGTGTCGGCGGGATTGCTTGCGCTGCTTGCGCTGGCTGCCCCCTTCGGTGAACGGGCGCCTGCGGCGGCGGCCCTCTCCAGCGTGGCCAGCAGCTCGGCATCGGACGGGGTCCCCGGCGCGACCGGTCGAAGCGTGTCCAGCGCCTGGCGCGAGCGCCCTTCGCGGTAGAGCGTGAGTGCCAGCAACTTGCGCACATCGACGTTCTTCTGATCCATGCCCATGGCGTTGCTGAGGTACATTTCCGCCTGGCCATAGTTGCCTTGCGCGTAGTTGACCGCGCCCATGAGCAACTGCGCCTGGACATTGTCCGGCGACACCTTGAGCACCTGCTGCAGCTCGGAAGTCGCGGCGTCCAGATTGCCCTGCCGGTACAGCACCATGGCGTGCAGATAGTGCGGGTACGGTTGCTGCGGCGACATTTTCTCCAGCACCTGGATGCTGGCCAGCGCCTTGTCGAAGTGGTTCTGTTGGGCCTGTGCGCTGACCAGGCGGGTCAGCGCGTAGAAGCGCTCCTGCGGCAACCAGTCCGGGTTCTTGAGGTCCATTGCTTTCTGGTAGTCCGCTTCGGCGCCGGCGAAATCGGCGCTGCGGAATGCCAGGTCACCCTTCGCGGCCCATACCTGCGGATGGTCCGGCGCGGCGGCCAGGGCCTGCTGCAGGTACTTGCCGGCGGCGACCGGGTCGTTGGCGGCGGTCGCCAGCTGGGCCAGTCCCACCAGCGCATCCGGACTTGCCGCGTCGACCGACAACGCGGCCAGGTACGCTTGCCGGGCCTGATCGGATTGCCCGAGCGCGCGATAGGCGTCGCCTCGCAGCACGACTACGCGTGCCTTGACCTTGGACTCGTAGGGCGGCTCGGCAGGCAGGGTGGCGAGCAACTTGTCGTACTGGCGCGTCACCAGCAACGCGCGTCCCATGGGTACCATCCGACGTTCTGCCGGCACTCCGTTCGCCTCGGCGTTCTGCAGCTCGCTCAAGGTGTCCGCCGGATTGCCCAGCATCAGCGAAGCCTGCCCGAGCAGCAGCCAGGCCTCGCCATTCCTGCTGTCGCGTTGCAGGACCTTCTTGGCTTCGATGTAGGCCGCGCGATACTCCCCGCTGGCCTGGTACCTGGTGCCCGCATCGACGCTGCCCTGCCTGCCGGCGCCGCAGCCAGCCAGTGACAAGGTGGCGCACAGCAGCGCCAGGCCATGACGAACGACCCGCGTGTTCAACCTGATCAAGCGCATATCGTCTACCCCCAGTTCGCCACGCGCCGGGCGTGGGTCATTCTGCTTCGGCAGGCTTTTTCAAGCCGTGCTTGTCCAGAAGATCGTAGAGCGTCGGGCGGCTGATCCCGAGCAGGCCAGCGACCTGCGAGAGATTGCCGCCGGACCGGGTCAGAGCCAGCTGGATCGCGCGTTTTTCGGCATCGTTGCGTACCTGGCGCAAATCCAGAATATCGCCACCAGCCGCACCGAGATGCAGCTCTTCCAGTTCGATCTGCTTCCCGTTCGCCATGATGACGGCGCTGTTGACGGCGTTCTCCAGCTCGCGCACGTTGCCGCGCCACGGGCACGCCTCGATCGCCTTGAGCGCCTTCGCCGTGAAACCGCGAACCGCGCGGCCGTGGCGGCTGGCCGCCTGCTCGAGAAAATGCCGTGCCAGAGGCGCGATGTCGCCGGCGCGTTCGCGCAGCGGCGGGAGCCGGATGGTCACTTCGCTGACGCGGTAGAACAGATCCTCGCGGAAACGCCCCGCACTGATCAGCGCGGGCAGGTCCTGGTGCGTCGCGCAGATGATGCGCACGTCCACCGGAATCGGTTCGCGCCCGCCGACGCGTTCGACCACCCGCTCCTCGAGGAACCGCAGCAGCTTGGCCTGCAGCGAAAACGGCATGTCGCCGATCTCGTCAAGCAACAGGGTGCCGTTCACTGCCAGTTCGATCTTGCCCTTGGTCTGCTTGTGCGCGCCGGTGTAGGCGCCTTTCTCGTGGCCGAACAGCTCGGCTTCCAGCAGCGTTTCGGGAATGGCGGCGCAGTTGATCGCCACGAACGGCCCGTCGCTGCGCGTGCTCAGGCGGTGCACCGCGCGGGCGAACACCTCCTTGCCGGTGCCGGTTTCGCCGAGCAGCAGGACGGTGGCGTTGGAAGGGCTGACCTTCTCTATCAGCCGGTAGGCAGCGAGCATGGCTTCGCTGCTGCCGATGATGCCGTCGAGCGTCGTGGTCGAGCGGCTTCTGAGCTTGCGGTTCTCGGCCTCCAGCTCGTGCACCCGGAAGGCACGATCCACGATCAGGCGCAGGACCTCCAGCTCCAGCGGCTTGGAGCAGAAGTCGTAGGCGCCGCAGCCGATCGCCTTGACCGCGTTGTCGCGGTCGCCGTTGCCGGTGACCACGACGATCTTGGTGTGCGGTGCTTCCTGCAGGATCTCCGCGATGGTGGCGAAGCCCTCGGCGGTGCCGGTGGCGTCAGGGGGCAAGCCCAGGTCCTGCAGCACCACCGCCGGCTCGTGGCGGCGCAGCAGGGCAAGCGCGGTCGGCCGGTCACCGGCCATGACCACGTCGTAATCCTCGAAGCTCCAGCGCAGCTGGCGCTGCAGGCCGGCATCGTCCTCGACGATCAACAGGCAGCGCTGCTTCTGGTTCATGGCGCAGCCTGCGGCTGCTCAGCCGCCATGGCGGCCACGGCCGGCTCGGCCAGCGGCAACCGGATGGTGAATATGCTGCCCTGGCCCGGGGTGCTGTGCACGCGCATCGTTCCGCCCAACGAATGCACGTATGCGCGAGCCTGATAGGCGCCGATGCCCATGCCCTTGCTGGCCTTGGTGGTGAAGAACGGCTTGAATAACCGGTTGCGGATGAAATCCTCGTCCATGCCAGCTCCGTCATCCTCGATTTCGATGGTGGCGTGCCCGGTTTCGTGCCTGACTCTCAGCGTGACATGGCCATGGGCCTGCGCCGCGTCCTGGGCGTTGCGGATCACATGTCCGAGCACCGTGGCCAGCTGCTCGGTATCCGTCTGCACCCACAGGTCGCCCGCCGCCGGTCGGTAGTCCGGCCGTGGCGACTGCGCGCGGCACTCGTCGAGCGCCTTGTCGAGCACCGTGGCCAGTGCCACGCGACCGTGTTTGGCCGGTGCCGCGTCGCCGCGCAACTGCTCGAGCAGGCGCGAGATGCGCTGCACCGAATTGGCCACCGTGGCCAGCATGTCGTCCACGAACGCCGGGTTGTGCTTGTGGCGTTCGGCGTTCTGCAGCAGCAACGATTGCTGGGCGGCGAGGTTCTTGAGGTCGTGCATCAGGAACGCGGTGAGCCGGTTGAAACCTTCGAACTGGCGCGCCTCGGCAAGGCGCCGGGCATCGACCGCCTGCGCCAGGAGGCCGGCCACCTGACTGCCGGCGGCGCGGAGCAGGTCAATGTCTTCCCAATCGAACGCGCGCCGTGCGCGTGCGCGCGCCAGCACCACGAAACCGACGAGCCGGTCTTCCAGCACCAGCGGCACCAGCAGCCAAGCGCGTGGCAGGCCGGCCAGTTCGGCCGGCGCCCGCCATCGTTCGTCGCCCAGCGGCGGCGCTTCGTCCAGGTCGTAGATCCACCGCCGCGTGCGCATGAGTCCGAATGCCGGCAGGTTGGCCGGAAGTTTCAGCCCGGCTGGCGTGGGCATGTTCCAGCGCGCCTCCGGCACGAAGTCGTCGTCGTCGCACATGAACAGCACGCCGGCCGGGCTGTCCATGATCTGCGCGATCGCGTGAACCGCGCGCTGCGGCAAGTCGGTGTCGCCGGCGGACAGCGTCGCCGTCAGGCGCAGCCATTCCTCGCGATAGTCGTGGCGGAAACTGAAGAAGTTCTTGTGCAGGAACACCCGCAGGCGCGAACGCGCCTGACCGGAGAAGGCGATCAGCAGCACCAGCAGCAGCGCGAAGCAGACCAGGGTGATTTCCGCCACCCGGCCCCAGTCGCCTCCGTACAGGCGCACGTAGTAACCACCGATCGCCGTGCCGATGATGTAAATGGCGACCACCAGCAGGCTGGTGGAATAGAACACCGCGCGCCGCGACACGCCGACATCCAGCGACCACTGCGGGTTGCGCGCCGCCGCCACCAGCACCAGCGGCACCAGCAATGCATTGATGAAACCGCGCGCTGCCCATGCGCTGACGTTGAACTGCCGGTAGAGCACCGCGTAGGAGTACAGGAAGATGTCGTAGGCGAACAGCAGGCCGAGCGCGATCACCAGAAACTTGAGCGCCCAGCGTTGTTGCGCTTGCACGTTGCGGTAGATCTGCTCGAGCAGCACCACGCCGGCGAGGGCGAGCACCAGCACGCCGACCAGCGGCACGTTGGCGCTGAACGGCAGGCCGGTCGCCTGCGGAAGGCCCGTTGCCGGCCACAGGCAGTAGAGCGCGAGCACGATCCAGAGCGCATGCGCAACAACGCGCAGGTCGCGTAGCAGGCTTGATACCGGCCAGGCGCGGAACAGGGCACTCACGAAGACGATCCAGGCGCCGTAACGCAAGACCTCCGCCAGCAACAACCAGTGGGCTGCCACCGTACGCTGCCACTCGGCGTAAGCCAGAAACGCGCCCCACAGGACCGAGGCCATCGCGGCCAGGATCAGCAAGGCACCGGTGCGCTGGCCGCGCCAACCGACGCCCAGCAAGGCCGAGCCGGCGAGGAACGCGACGGCGGCGGTCAGGTAGCTGGCGATGATGATGACGTGCATGTCTGGACGGTCCCCAGCGCGCCACGCGGTTGTCTGCGCCCAATCCGGCAGTGCTGCTGCCGGGTTCAGGCACTGCCCAGCGTACGCCGGTTGGCGGCGGCCGGAACCCTTGCTGCTTCGGCAAGGCGAGGCGGGGCGCTCAGCAGGCGCTGGCGAATGTCGGCCGCCACCCGTGCCGCGGTGTGCCCATCCCACAGCTGGGGCCTGCGCCCATGCGGCCAGCGGCCGGCGAGAATCTCGTCCACGGCCGGCACCAGCGCGGCGGCAGTCACCAGCCGGTTGGTGCCCTCCGTGATCGTGATCGGCCGCTCGGTCGTGGTGCGCAAGGTGAGGCAGGGGATGTCGAGATAGGTGGTTTCTTCCTGGATGCCGCCCGAATCCGTGATGGCCAGGCGCGCACCGCACACCAGGTTCATGAAATCCACGTATCCGAGCGGGTCGACGACTTGCAGGTTGGGAGCGTCGGCCAATTCCGGCCACAGGCCGAAAGCTTCCAGGTTCTTGCGCGTGCGCGGGTGCACCGGAAACACCAGCGGCAATCTGGCCGCGATGCGGGTCAGTTGCCGGACCAGCGCCGTGAGCGGCTCGGCCGCGTCCACGTTGGAGGGTCGATGCAGGGTCACTACCGCGTAGGTACGATTCTCCAGCCCGAGTCGGCGCCGCTCGCCGCCAGCGTCAATGCGTTCGCGCATGAGCTCGTAGGAATCGATCATGATGTTGCCCACGCGGGTGATCTTTTCCGGCGGCACGCCTTCGGCGGCAAGGTGCTCGTCGGCGTCTGGCGACGGCGTCCACAGGATGTCCGCCAGCGTGTCGGTCACCAGACGGTTGATCTCCTCGGGCATTCGGCGGTCGCCGCTGCGCAACCCGGCTTCCAGATGCGCGACCGTGATGTGCAGCTTCGCACCGACCAGCGCGCAGGCCATCGTCGAATTGACATCCCCGACCACCACCACCAGGTCCGGTCGATCCGTGGCGCAGGCCGCTTCGTAGGCAAGCATCACGTCGGCGGTCTGTTTCGCATGGCTGCCGCTGCCTGCGCCCAGGTGCAGATCCGGCGGCGGCAGCTTCAGGTCGCGAAAAAAAGCTTCCGACATGTTCTGGTCGTAGTGCTGGCCGGTGTGCACCAGCCGCAAGCGGCACCATGGCTGCTCATGCAATACGTGGAACAGCGGCGCGACCTTCATGAAATTGGGTCGCGCGGCCGCGATCAAGTCGATCCTGAGCCGCTGCATGACGGGCACCCCTTGGTTCCGTGGCGGGTTGAGTGTAGGACGTTGCCGGCATTCCGGCGTGGTCCGGCGGAAGATTCGCGCGATCATTGCAGGGTCTTGCCGGCTCGCGGATCGGCCTGGACTTGAGGCAGGCAAGCGTCACGAGTACGGCGGAGCACGCAAGCCGGGACAGAGGAGCCGCCGCGGCAACTCCGGCTCCGACGACAACAGGTAAACGCTGCGGACTTCTCCATGCGTATCGCTCAGTGACGCATGAAACGGCGCCGCGCCATGGACAGGATGAGTCGTTGCAGCGGGTTGTTGTTGCCCCCTGGCCGCCACGTGCGGGCGAGCTTGTTGCGATAGGCGTCGAAGTGCAGCCCGTACGGTGCCGCGAGCACCTCGCCCCTGCCAAGCAGGATCTTCAGAGCCTGGGTGCCGGCTATCCCGGCGCAGATTTCACATGCCATGGGCGTCGATGGCCCCCTGTGGTTGACCAGGTCCACCGCCGACGGATCGACCAGATAACTTTGATGCAGCACGGCGGGCGCCAAACCCACCATGAAGCGCAGCAACTGCTCGTCGGTCGTTTTCCCTTCCAGTCGGAAATACTCTTCAAATGTCATGTGGCCGGGCAGGAACGCCAGCACCGCGGCACCCATGCCCAGCGGCGCGGCGGTAATCGCCGGAATGCCGTGCGCGGCACACAGGGCGAAGAGCTTGGCGCGGATATCGAGTACGAAAAAGTCCAGTCCGTCGACGTACAGATCCACTCCCGACAGGAACCGCTCCATGTTGTCGAGGGTGACGCCATTGGGGAACTTGTTGATGTCCAGGTCCGGATTGATATCCCGTGCCATCCGGGACACCACGTCGACCTTGGGCTGGCCGATGGTCGACTGGAATGCCCCGGCCTGCCGGTTGAGGTTTTCCGTGCCGAAGCGGTCGAGATCCGCCAGGTTGAACGACTGGATGCCGAGTCGGGTCAGGGTCAACAGATGGCTGCCGCCAACACCGCCGAGTCCGGCGATCGCCACGCGCATGGAGCGAAGCTTCGACTGCTCGGTCGTGGTGATCCAGCCGATCGTCCGGCTGAAAGCCGTTGCATAGTCGAACGGCTCGGTCGTGTCCGATGCATCAGACATCATGGGACATCCATCCTCGGCAGTGCTGCGTGAAGCCGTTGTGGCCGCGACGGCGGTCCAGCCAACCGGTTCGGCGCATGCGTACGGTTGATGGCGCCGCTTCCCGAGGCAGCGCCATCAACCGTCAAACTGCAGGCATCACGAGTTGCCCGCTCTACGCGTTCCCATCGGCCTCTTTGCCGCGACGCCGTACCAGCAAGCCCAGGAAGGCCAGGCCAAGGCCCAGCAGACCCATCTCGCTCGGCTCGGGTACCACGGACCTGCCGATCAACGTGGCCGTGCCCGTAATCGGGTAGTGGCAGACATTGGTCGGATCCGGTGAGATACCCGTGCACGTCCTGACTGCGCTGAACAGGAACTCCGAATTGAGCGTGAAGTCGGCGAATCCGCCCAGCCCGTCGGCCTGCGTGTGGGTCTGGAAGTAGGACGACGCAGGCCCACCGGTTGCATCCAGAAAACCGATGCCGTTGGACCCGGTCAGCGGGTTGGTCACCGTGCCGACGACCGTCGAGAAAAGCTGCGCGGGGCCCGCGAACCCAAGTACCTGGCCGGTATGGCCGCTCAGGGTCAGCCACGGCGTACCGACGCCGGCCGTTGCCGGATTCAGCACATTGAAGCTGCTGGTGTTGTCGACGAAAAAGCTGATGGACCCGGGGCTGAACTCCACCTGGTTGCCGATAATGCTCGACACGGTGTACTGGAAGGTGAAGTTGAGATCGCAGCCCGGGCAGAACGTTGCCTGGCTTGTCCCGTTGAACGAGCCAATCACCCCGTAGCCTGTCAGCACGTCACCGACGTTCGAAATGCTCGATTCGCGGAAGTTGAGCGCCTGGACGGTCAGGTCCAGCGGACTGGCGGGATCCCATACGACACCACCCACATTGATGGGAGTCGCAAACGTCGATCCGCTCCATGCACCCAGCGCCAGCGCGCATGCGAGTGCGATTCCGATGCTTTTCTTTTTCAACATGATCTTCCCTCCAGCGAGAACCAACCCGGACAACCGCATTGGCTGCGGCGCTCGATTGACGTTGCCCTGCGTGTCCTTGAAAGCAATGGGTGTGCCATGGATGCAACACCATGTTTTATATGGTATTTCATATGGAGGGCTGGGGAATTCATCCGATATCTGTAAGAGATTCCGGCGCCATGTCGCCTCAGCCATGCGGACGGTTGCGTGCTTCGGCCAGGTACTTTGCCGTGGTACTGCGCCCGGCCACCTCACCAGCGTGGATTCAACCTGTTGAATGAAAACATGTTTCGTCGGCGAGCCGGCCCCGAGCCGCGCTGGCCGACGAAGCGATCTCCGGTTCCCCTCCTGCCCAGCCGGCTGCGCACCCCTTATGGTGTAAATGGCTGCTTTATTTGCAGTTCCGCCCGCCGATGCCGACTGCAAACCATGTTTGTAAAGAATCTCGACATGAGGGGGCCCTCGTACCATGCACCAGCAAGAGGCTGCCGCAGGGCGCGGCGGGGGACTTGCCGCCGTTGTCGGCACGCATCGTCGGGCGTCTGCGGCAGGCTTGCTGGAATGGGCAAGAAGCCAAGGTCACGCAGTGCGTGAAGGCCACCGCACACGGGCAGGGGCCGGCTGGCCCAAGCCGTTACTGGAGGGCACCAAAGCTTTCGAGCGTTCGCCGCCCGCTGCGACCGCGCGGTGCGGACCGCGTGTGGCCGAGGCGCAAGAACACGAGTCCATACCCCGGCGCGCACAGGTTGCGCAGGGTCGGCCCCACGCGCGAGAGCGACTGCTGCAAGGCCGGTTCGACGGCTACGAACCCCAGGCCGAGAACGCCCGCCGCCGCGTAGGGCTGGACCGACAGCCCGTCGAGGGTGGCCTGAAGCCACACGCGCTGCAAGGCGCGGCCAGCTGCAAGTACATCGGATCGCGCCGTGGAAGGAATGACCAGCAGGCACAGGCCGGGGGACAGCCGGATGGGCAGCCAGGCCGAGCGCCACCCCAGCACCGTCGCCGCGCCCAGCCGGTTGAACATGCTCATCATCGCGGGGCGACGCAGCGCCTGAAAGACGGGGCGCAACGGTGGCTCCACGGCCAGCGTCGTCGGAGCCAGGCCTTCCTCGCAGGCGGCGTGCCAGCCGACCGCGAAGCGGATACTCGAAAACAGCTCCGCGTGCAGCGTGGGGCTCCTGAAACGCAGTGTCTCGGCCTGCCTGATGACGTCCAGTGCGGCCTTTCTCGCATGCGGTGTCTGTGGCCACCAAAGCCGCTGCCCGGGAATCAGCTGGGCCTGCGCATTCAGGCGTGCCTGCGCATCGGCGTCGATCGAGCCGCTCCAGGGAAAGCGGCGGTCGGTGTGGCGCTGCGCGATGGCTCTCGCCAACGGCTCGACGGGAGGCGGGCCGGGATCGTGGCGCCAGCGCATGCGGGCGACCCACAGCTCGTCGTCGGGCTGCGGGAAGGGTTGCAGGTCCGCCGCATAACCGAGCGATCTGGCGTGGATGACCATGTTCTCCAGGCATGCGCCAGCGGCCAGGTCACTGAGGACATATCGGGTATCGGATACGTGGCCGCTGCGGCTGGCGTCGATCCGAAGGTCCAGATCGTCGCCCTGCCACGCAAAACACCACGGCTGCGAGTTGTCCGCCGAGGGGGCGGCAATGCCCGCGCGCAGGATGCCTTCTTTCGTATGCCGATCCACGGTCCGCATCCGTCCGATATGACCACTGCTTTCGGCCGATCGCGATGATCTCGCATCGCCGACCATCGGTTCGCCCGCACGGGCACTATACGCAGGGGGCGAGGTGCGCACCATGCTCCGTTTTCCCGGTCGAGACAGGCCCCTCTGTGATCGACGTCGGCGCCTATGCGGCCACTGTCGGGCCGGCATGAGCACGGCGACAACGCCGGCCTGCCGCATGCCCCATGGTCGGTTGCCGACGTGCGTGCAATGTGAAGTGGAGCACGGTCGGGTTACCGCAGGTCGCCGGGTATGGAGATGCTGTTCACATAATCGTTGTATATGGGGTTGTACAATCCGCTCAGACGCGGGCGCGTACAACTTCAACGGCCGCGCCGTGTCAAGCCACGTTGCATTGGTCGCGTGGCGCAGACCATCCATCGCAGTATCGATACCCGTCTTGGACGACGTCGGCGGACACAGGGGACAACTCCGTGTTGCCAAGAAAGCAGTTTGCCTTGAAGAAACGTGTCCTGACCGGCAGTGAAGTATGAATCCCATCAGATCGGCAGAAGTACCCGAGACCGTCGTCGACATTACGGCACGTCTCCATCGTTCGGCGGTGCGCGGCAATGAGCCGCCCTGTTTTTGCGCGACCAGCCTCGAGCAGGTGGAATCGGCCTGGCGGCTGGTATACGAGCGCTATTCGGAGATGGGGCTGATCGACGAGAACCCGTTTGGCATGCATGCCGTCCCCTCTGCGGTGGGGAAGCACACCTGCGTGATCTGGGGCGCGGAAGGAGAGGAAGTCGGTTATACGATGACGCTGTTCCGCGACAATCCCATGGGGCTCGCGCTGGATAGCGTCTACGCCGAATCCCTGGACGAACTGCGCCGGAAGGGTCGTCGCCTGCTTGAGGTGGGGATGCTGGCAGATCGTCGCCGGGGCGCGTCACGCGGTGTCGGGGTTCTGTTCAGCATGATGCGCTGGGCGGTCCACTATGCGTTGCATACCGGTTTGACCGATATCGTCATCGGGGTGCACCCGCGGCATGTGCAGTTCTATGTGCGTTGCTACGGCTTCGAGCAATTCGCGCCGCCGGCGAGTTACCCCATGGTGCGGAACAACCCGGTGGTGCCCTTGCGCCTTCGTCTGCTCGAGGGGCTGGCGAAAGACAAGTTGCCACGCGGGCTCGCCGATGCACGCGACAATCCGCTACCCGCCAGCAAATTCGCGCATCGCTTCGCGTTCGAGCCCGAGCAATTGCGCGGCTCACTGATCGCAGGCCTGCTGAAAGCCAGCTACGGCATTGATCCGTGCTGGACGGCCGGCACCGGTTTGGCAAGCCGCGGTCTTGCCTGGTCGGCAGCCTAGGTTGAGGTGTCTTGGCTGATGCGAGCCAATCGGAAGCAGGGTTCCTCAGCGAAAGAACCCTGCGCCACCATGGCAACCATGATCTGATCGGCCTGACTGCACCGCTCCGGCAGGCTCTAGCGCGTCGCCTGCGCCTGACTTCGCACAAGCGGGCCGATCAGCTGTAACGTCGACGCAGACCCAGCAACAGTCCACCAAACAGCAGGCCGAGGCCGAGCATGCCCAGTGCGCCGGGCTCCGCCACCGTCACTGAGCGGCAGGGGCCGCTGCCCTCGGCCCCGGTTCCGTTTCCCGACACGATCCAGCCGCTGCAGTCATCGGCGATGCCCTGGATGTGCGCCACCGATGACCAATGGCTGGCGTTTTCCACAAACGGATTCCCGGTCAGCGGGCTCGCGAACGTCAAAGCATAGGTCGCGGAGTCCCCGATCATGAACCGATTGCTCTGCGACCAGCCGAAGGCAAGGTTGAACAAGCCCGGCACCGGACCCGTATTGAAGCCGCCGGCTTTGTAGGACGCGCCGTTGTCCGCGCAAGTGCCGGCGGTGCAGGCGGCTCCGGAGGGAGAGAGCGCCTGATTGAGATAAAAGGCCCAGCCGACCGTGGACTGTTGACTGTTCAAGCCCTGTATAAAATCGGGGCCGCCCGTGTGGGAGGACAGTACCAGCGTTCCGGTGTTCGAACCCACTGCGGAAGTGAACTCGGCAATGAGCCAGGGCGCAGGGCCATCCGGCGTGTTGCCAGAAAAAACGGTGTCCAGGGCAATGCTGGTCGAGATGGGAGTGGCGGCAACCTGCAGGGGCAGCGCCATCAGCGCAGTCAGGGCCATGCCTGCCAGAGTGGGGATTCTATTCATGCTGCTTGACTCCCATCTAGACTTGTCATCATCCATCGCCAGGCAGTTCGGGGTTTTTCGAACGCCTGGTATTCGCTGCCGCCAGCAAGCGAATCTCACTGGCGGTTTTTTATAAGCACATTCCGGGCCAGACTCCCAAGCTATTTATTTAATTAATTTTTTTATCGTTTTCCAGCCATAAATACCGCAGTTTTGTAAGGTTTGCCGACAACCCCGCTGCTGGCGAAATGCCCCCTTTCGCCATTCCCCGAAAATGGAGGCAATCGGCCAAGGATATGACCCCCGTTGCGACGCCGCGCAGTGTGCGTGGACGGGCTATCTGCGCGCCCGATCATGCATGCGACCAGACTCGGTACCGCGAATCGCATAAAAGCAACCCCCGTTGCCGGGGGTGCTTATCCAGGTCGGACCGGGCAACGCTTCAGGCAAGGCGGCGACGCAAAGCCATGAGCACTCCGGTCAGCAGCGCCCCCATGCCCAACAGGCCAAGGGAGCCGGGCTCCGGCACGGAGGTCGAGCGCCCGTTGAAGGACGTGTCGTCGATGCCCCAGGCGTCGTTGCTCAGATTGGTCAGCGTGAGGGAGCTGAACGGTGACGTGTCGGTGAAACCGAAATACGCGGCTCCCCCGTCCACGTTGATCGCCGGCGTGAAGAGCTGGCTGGTGCCGTCGTTGAAAGTGACCTGGAGGGCGTTGGTGCCGCTGAAAACGGTCTGCAGGCCGGTCAGGAACGTCCCGAAGGAATACGTCGGCGCGGCAAAGGTGAAGGTGGCCGAGCCTCCGGCAAAGCCGAGCCACTGGCTGCCGGCGGAGGTCGTATTGAAGCCGTAGAGGTTGCCAATCGTGGTGTTGCTGATCCCCGAAAACCCGGACCCAAAATTCGGGCCGGTCAGGGTGATCGACACCCCCGGTGCGGCGGCGATGGGTGAATAGTAGCCGGTGGCCAGGCTCTCATAGGTGATCGTGTGGGTGGGGCCGAACGCGGATGCCGCGGCGAGGAAGCTCGTCTGGGCGGCATTCGAGTTGGGGAACGGGCCGGTCGTGAGCGCACCATCGTCCTGCCCGGTAAAGGTGGTAGTCGTAGCGTGCGCGGCACCGATTGCTCCGGCAGCAAACAGCCCCGCGAGGATTGCCGTACCCCAGTGTCTTGTCAGCAGGTTCATGCGTAGTGTCTCCCGTCGAAATGAAAGCCCCCCGGCTGCGTCGACAGCATGACTTATGCCAAAGATGAAATAGCTTGCAGATCAGAGGGCTAATCTTCTGCGAGTGCGCTACGCACCGGAAAATGTAAGGTTCTCCGACGTTTTTCCGGACGCAGCGCAGACGATGGCTGCTTTCGCCTGCTGGTGGAGAAATACCCGAGCCCGGCGTACGTCCGTGAGCCGATCCCCCGCATTGCGGGAGAACTTCCTGAGGTGAGGAACAGGCGGGGCAGGCGACCCAGCCGGCATCGCGCACATGGGGTGCGCCGATATTTTTTACCCAAGGGAATGGGCCTGGCGGAACAGCAGGAGAGACTGGCAGCTAACCAGCCAGATGCGAAGCACGTCAGCCGATGGCTGGAAACCCGCATGAAATGGTGGCCGGGGACGGAATCGAACCGCCGACACGGGGATTTTCAATCCCCTGCTCTACCAACTGAGCTACCCGGCCGGGAAGCTGGCGATCAGGGCGGCCTCGATGGCTTGCCGATGATGCGTGGAGCCGCGCATTAGACCGAATGCGCTGCTTCTCGTCAAGACTCCAGGTTGGGCGGAGTGAAGCCCGCGGCATGGTCGAAGTCGCCGCCGAACAGGAATTTCTCCATCTGCTCGCCGAGGTACTTGCGCGCTTTCGGGTCGAGCGGATTGAGCCGGTATTCGTTGATCAGGGTGGTCTGATGGGCCAGCCATTGCTGCCAGGCGCGCTTGGAAATCTCGGCGTAGATGCGCTGGCCGAGCGGACCGGGCCAAGGGGCGAAGTCCAGGCCTTCGGCGTCGGTGCCGAGCTTGGCGCAGTGGATGGTACGGCTCATGGTTCGGATCCTGGTGGGAACGGTCGCGATGGTGCGCAGCCTGCGGGTTGGCTCAGGCGTTGTCGTTGATCTGCAGCAGGAGGTTGCGCACCGGTGCGGGCAGACCGAGCGTGCCCAGTTCGTCGGCGCCGCACCAGCGCAACTGTGGATTATCGGCGATGCCGCGCTGCGCTGTCGCGCGGTCGAACAGCAGCGGCTCGATGGCAAGCTTGTAGTGACTGAAGACATGGGTGAAAGGGGATAGCGCCTGCGCGTCATCGACCCGTGCGTGCTGCTGCGCGATGCGCCAGGCGCCGTCCGGGTCGCTCGCCTCGGGCAGGCTCCACAGGCCGGACCACACGCCCTGCGGGCCGCGCCGCTCCAGCAGCACGCGGCCCTCGCCGTCACGCAAGATCAGCATCACGGTGGCGCGGGTGGGAACGGATTTTGCCGGTTTGCGGCTGGGCAATTGCGCGGTGAGGCCGTCGCGGCGGGCGACGCAGTCCGCGGCCAGCGGGCAGGCTTCGCAGCGCGGGCGGGCACGCACGCAGACGGTGGCGCCCAGGTCCATGATCGCCTGGGTGTAGTCGGCCACGCGGGTCTTCGGCGTGTGCGCCTCGGCGTGTTGCCATAGCTGCTTTTCCACCGCGCTGTCGCCGGGGTAGCCGTGGATGCCGTGGTAGCGCGCCAGCACGCGCTTGACGTTGCCGTCGAGGATGGGAAAACGCAGGCCGTGCGCCTGCGCCAGGATCGCGCCGGCGGTGGAGCGGCCGATGCCGGGCAGGGCGGCGAGCGCGTTGAAATCGCGTGGCAGTTCGCCGTCGTGTCGTTCCACGCAGAGCTGCGCGGCGCGATGCAGGAAGCGCGCGCGGCGGTAGTAGCCGAGGCCCGACCACAATGCCAGCACGGTGTCTTCGTCGGCCGCGGCAAGATCGCGCAGGGTGGGCAGCGCGCGGACGAAGCGCTCGAAGTAGCCGACCACGGTGGCCACCTGGGTCTGCTGCAGCATCACTTCGGACAGCCACACGCGATAGGCGTCGCGGCGGCCGTCGTCGAAAGCACGCTGCCAGGGCAGGTCCTTGCGGCCGTGCCGGTCGAACCAGCGCAGCAGTCGAGGCGCCAGTGACGCGCTCATGGTTGCTTGCCGGGTTTCGCTGCCGCCGGCGCGGCGACGGTGGCGGCGGTCGCGGGCACGTCCTCGCCGGCGCGGATGGTGAGGCCTTCGATGCTGATGCCGCCGGTCTGGAACTTGGCCATCTCGGCATGGCCGCTGCCCGGCGGCACGCTCAGCTGCGGTCCCTGCGGGTTGCCCAACTGGCTCCACCAATGCGCCAGCGCCAGCGGCGGCAGGCGCAGGTCGGCGTGGTTGGCGGGACCGTCGAGTTTCAGCGCAAGCAGCAGCGGGTTGCTCTGGTCGGCGGGGGTCAGCAGCAGCGAGACGTCGTACTGCCCGGCATTGGCCTGGTCGAGCTTGCCGGCGAGGCTGGCGGCAGCGTCGGCGGCGCCGTGCCAGTGCGCGTTGCCGGTGAGCGCCAGCGTGGTCGCGCCGCCCTGCGAGAAACGCAGGGTGATGTTGTCCAGCTGCAACGCATTGCCCTCGATGCGCGGTGTGGCGGACAGCCGCAGCCGCAGCGGCGTGCCGGCGGCGGTGGCGGCGGACAGGCTGAGCGGGAACGGCTGGCCGGAAACCAGGCTGCCGGCTTCGAGCGAGACGTTGCCGAGCAGCACCTGGTTGCCGCGCACCACGCTGCCGCGACTGATGCTGACACCGGTGTCGATGCGCGGGATGTTCGGCGGCACGCCCTCGGGCTGCCTGGGTAGCGCGGCGAGCCAGTCCTGCAGTGCGTCGAGATCGACCCGCGGCGACTCGATGTGCAGTTGCGAGATGACCGTGGGGCCGCCCAGCACGGTGTGCCACGGCAGCACCAGCTGGCCGTGCGCGGCCAGCAGGATCGGCGCGCTGGCACCGGCGGCATTGAGCGTGATGCCGTCCAGGTCCAGCGCCGGCCGCGGAAACAGGGTCGGGCTGGCCGGGGAGGCCAGGTTCAGTTCGAGTCCGGCGCTGCGCGCCTGGGACTGCAGCATGCGGGTGAAGCGTTCCGGCTGCAGCAGGATGTAGACCGCGATCACCGCGGCGAGCAACAGCGTCAGCGCAAAGCCGCCGAGGGTCAGCAGGGTCAGGCGCAGTCGACGCGACATGCGCTCAGCCTCGCCGGCGCGGTTCAGTCATGGCCCTGCGTCCCGCCGCCGAGGCTGGGCGGCAGCAGGCCATCGACGAACGCCGCGGCCTCGAACGGGCGCAGGTCGGTGGCGCTTTCGCCCAGGCCCACGAAGCGGATCGGCAGGCCGAACTCGCGCGCCAGCGCAAACACCACGCCGCCCTTGGCGGTGCCGTCGAGCTTGGTCACCACCAGTCCGGTAACGCCGACGATCTGGCGGAACTGGCGCACCTGGCTGACCGCGTTCTGGCCGGTGGTGCCGTCGATCACCATCAGCACTTCGTGCGGGGCGTCGGCGTCGAGCTTCTTCAGCACGCGGGCGATCTTGGACAGTTCGTCCATCAGTCCGCCCTGGGTGTGCAGGCGCCCGGCGGTGTCGGCGATCAGCACGTCGGCGCCGCGCGAGCGCGCGGCCTGCAGCGCGTCGAAGATCACGCTGGCGGCGTCGGCGTCCTGGCCCTGCGAGATCACCGGCACCGCGTTGCGCTCGCCCCAGGTCTTCAGCTGCTCGACCGCGGCGGCGCGGAAGGTGTCGCCGGCGGCCAGCATCACCGCGCGCTGCTCGTCGCGCCAGCGGCGCGCCAGCTTGCCGATGGTGGTGGTCTTGCCGGCGCCGTTGATGCCGACCACCAGCACCACGAACGGCTTGCGGCCGTCCACCTGCAGTGGCTGCTCGACCGGCTTGAGCAGGGCCAGCAGCGCCTGGCGCAGCGCGGCCAGCAGCGCCGGCGCGTCGGCGAACTCGCGCTTGTGCATGCGCTTGCGCAGGCTCTCGACCAGCTCGGTGCTGGCCTCGATGCCCACGTCGGCGGTAATCAGGGCGGTTTCCAGCTCGTCGAGCAGGTCGTCGTCGAGCTTCGGATGGCGCACGAACAGCGAGCCCAGGCTGCGCGCGAAACCGCTGCCGGCCAGCCGCTCGCGCCAGCTGCGCCGGCCCGGCGCCGCCGCTTCGGCGGCCTCGGCGGCCGGCGCCACGAAACGCTCGGTTTCGGGCCGGGTGTCCGCCGGCGCGGCGATTTCGGCCAGCGCCTCGTGCAGCACGCCATCGCCGCTTTCCGGCGCAACGGCGGCGTGCTCCGCCGGCTTGTCGGCAGACCCCGCGTCGGTGGGCTTTTTCTTCCAGAACTTGAGCATCGCGGCGGTGATTCAAAGACAATGGCCGGCATGCTAACACTCCAACCTGTACTGGCCGCTGAGGGCGCGGCGGCATGAGCGGCGCGCGCCGGGCTGCGTCGGGGCGCATCCGCATCATCGGCGGCAGCCTGCGCAATTCGCGGCTAGAGGTGCCGGAACTGCCCGGCCTGCGGCCCACTCCCGAGCGGGTACGCGAGACCCTGTTCAACTGGCTGGCACCGGTGCTCGACGGCGCGCGTTGCCTGGATCTGTGCGCCGGCACCGGCGCGCTCGGCATCGAGGCGCTGTCGCGTGGCGCGGCCAGCGTGCAGTTCGTCGAGCGTGACGCGCAGGCGGCGCAGGCGCTGCGCGCGAACCTGGCGCGGCTCAAGGCCGCCGGCGGCCGGGTGGCGATGCTGGAGGCGCAGGCGTTCCTGCACGGCACGGCGCAGGCGTATGACCTGGTCTTCCTCGACCCGCCGTTTGCGCTGGCGCTGTGGCCGGCGCTGGCGTGCCAGCTGGAACAGGGCGGCTGGCTGGCCGAGCGGGGCTGGATCTACGTGGAGTCGCCGCGCGGCCAGGCCCCGGCGCTGCCGTCGAACTGGCAGTTGCATCGCGAGGGCCACGCCGGCGAGGTGCGCTTTGCGCTCTATCGGCGCGCGCTTCCGTTAAGCTAGGGTCACAACCACTGCCGCTTCCGTCTTGTGAGCAAATCATTGGGCAACCCGCGCCTGGCCGTCTATCCGGGCACCTTCGATCCGATTACCAACGGGCACACCGACCTGGTGACACGGGCCGCGCCGCTGTTCGACAAGGTGCTGGTGGCGGTGGCCGACAGTTCCAGCAAGGGGCCGGGTTTCAGCATCGGCGAACGGATCACCCTGGCGCGGCTGGCGTTGGCCGACCTGCCGAACGTCGAAGTGCGCGGCTTCGACTGCCTGCTGGCCACCTTCGTGCAGGAGGTCGGTGCCGGGGTGATCATCCGCGGGTTGCGCGCCGTGTCGGACTTCGAATACGAGTTCCAGCTGGCCAGCATGAACCGGCATCTGATTCCGCAGGCCGAGACGCTGTTCCTGACACCGGCCGAACAATACAGTTTCATCTCGTCCTCGCTGGTGCGCGAGATCGGCCGCCTCGGCGGCGACATCTCCAGTTTCGTGCATCCGGCGGTACAACAGGCCATGCGGCAGCGCTGGCAACAGAGCCGTTCCGGCTTCAACAAGCAACCCGAAACAAAAGGTGACCACCATGCGTAAGTTCGCCCTCCTCGCTGCCCTCGCACTGACCGCCAGCCTGGCTCTGAGCGCCTGCGGCAAGCACGAATCCGCCGAACAGGCCAGCCAGCAGACCAGCCAGCAGGCGACCAAGCCGACCGACCCGAACGACACCAAGGCGTGGAACGCCTACCTTGGCCAGATCGTGCAGAACAACATGCAGGGCATGAAGGCCGACCGCCCCTACCCGTACCTGGTGCCGGGCGGCGATTCCGAGGAGGCGGTGGCCGGTCGTGGCCGCCAGCTGTCGAACGTGCAGGACACCGTGGCTCGCGGCGTGCTGCCGGGCAACATGCTGGTGTTTGCCGGTCCGGATTCGGCCAAGACCGCCGACCTGGTGATTGCGGCGTTCAAGGACGCCAAGCCCGGCTCGTTCAAGGACGTGATCGTCCTGTTCATCGGCGACCAGGCCGATCAGCAGCGCGTCGACGATGTGCTGAAGCCGACTGGCGCCACGGTGCGCTTCGTCGCGATGTAAGCACGCAGCGGGGTGCGGGAAGGTGAGCCGGCGCGCTGGCCTCCTTCCCGTTCCCTGCGTCCGCCGTAGCTCCGCTCCCATGTCCCTGAAGATCCTCGACACCTGCGTCAACTGCGACGTCTGCGAACCGGCCTGCCCGAACAAGGCGATCTCGCTGGGCGAGGAGTTTTACGTGATCGACCCCGCGTTGTGCACCGAGTGCATCGGTCATCATGACGAACCGCAATGCGTGGCGGTATGCCCGGTCGAATGCATCGTCAGCGATCCCGACCATGCCGAATCGCGCGAGCAGCTTGAACTCAAATATCGCCAGCTGATGGCGAAGGAGTCCGCGGCATGAGGTTTTCCGTGAACTGGCGCGTACTCGCCCTCGGCCTGCTGCTGGCCGTCGGCAGCGCGTTCGCCGCCGACGGCGCGCCGAAGGCGGTCCCTTCCGCCTCGCCCCACGCCGCGCCGCTGCGCCCCGGTCACGCGGCCGTCGCCAGCGCGAACTTCCATGCCACCGAAGCCGGCCTCGAGGTGCTGGCCAAGGGCGGCAACGCGTTCGATGCAGCGGTGGCGGTGGCCTCCACGCTGTCGGTCGTGGAGCCGGAAAGCTCCGGTACGGGCGGCGGCTTCATGGCCGTGCTGCACTTGGCGAAGGACGGCCGCGACGTGTTCATCGACGCGCGCGAGACCGCACCGGCCGCGGTGAACCCGAAGGATTACCTCAACCCGGACGGCAGTCCGAACCGTGACGCCGCGCTGCGCGGGCCGCTGTCGGCCGGCATTCCCGGCCAGCCGGCCGGGCTGGCGCTGCTGTCCAGCCGCTACGGGCGGCTGCCGCTGGCGCAGTCGCTGGCGCCGGCGATCCGCATCGCCCGCGACGGCTTCCAGCCGGACGAGCGCCTGCGCGGCGCGATCGCCGGCACGCAGAAGGACCTCGAGCGCTGGCCGGCCTCGGCCGCCAAGTACCTGCCGGGCGGCAAGCCTCCGGCGGAGGGCGCGACCTGGCGCGACCCGGACCAGGCACGCACGCTGGAGCTGCTCGCCGCGCACGGCCGCGACGGCTTCTACCGGGGCGAGACCGCGCAGAAACTGGTCAAGGCGGTGCGCGCCGCCGGCGGCAACTGGACGCTGGCCGACCTGGCCAACTACCAGGCGAAGGAGCGCACGCCGATCAGCGTGGACTATCGCGGCTACAAGATCATCACCGCACCGCCGCCGTCGTCCGGTGGCGTGGCGATCGCCGAGATCCTCAACATCCTGTCCGGCTACGACCTGACGAAGATGGATGCTGCCACGCGCGTGCACTACATCGTCGAGGCGATGCGCCGCGCGTTCCGCGACCACAACGATTATCTGGGCGATCCGGATTTCGTGCAGATGCCGCTGGACATGTTGCTGTCGCCGTATTACGCCGCCGGCCTGCGCCAGAGCATCCTGCCGGACAAGGCCACGCCGTCGTCGATGCTGCCGCGCGCCGAGGCGCCGGAGCCTGGCATGCACACCACCCATTTCTCGATCATCGACGCCGACGGCAACATGGCTGCAGTGACCTCCACGGTGAACTACACGATGGGTTCGGGCTTCGTCGCCGCCGGCACCGGCGTGCTGCTCAACGACGAGATGGACGACTTCGCGCTGGTGCCGAACAAGCCCAACGTGTACGGCCTGCTTGGCAGCGCGGCGAATGCGCCCAGGGGCGGCAAGCGCATGCTGTCGTCGATGTCGCCCAGCATCGTGATCGGCCCCGAGCGCACCGCGGTGATCGGCTCGCCCGGCGGCTCGACCATCATTACCCAGGTGCTGGAAGGCATCCTGCATTTCATCGACGGCGAGAGCGCGCAGCAGATCGCCGCGCACAAGCGCTTCCACCACCAGTACCTGCCGGACGTGGTGATGGTGGAGGACGGCACGTTCGACGCCGCCACCGGCGAGGCGCTGACGAAGATGGGCTACACGCTGAAGCCGCGCGAGTCGTGGGGCTTCATGAACGTGGTGACCTGGGACCGCAAGGCCAACCAGCTCGACGCCGCCAGCGACCCGCGCCGACCGTCGGGGCTGGGCAAGGTGCAGTAAGGCCGGGCCATGGAACTGTTCTCGATACTCGGCAACTCGCAGCAACTCGATGGCGGCGCCATGTTGTTCGGCCCATCCATGGGCCTCACCCCGCGCATTGCGCGGGGCCGCCTGCGGCGTCCGGATTCGCTCCCAGCGAATCCGTCGGCAACGGAGCACTGATCGCCATGGAGCTGTTTTCGATCCTCGGTAATTCTCAGCAACTGGATGGCGGCGCCATGTTCGGCAACGCGCCCAAGGCGTTGTGGTCGCGCTGGATCGAGCCGGATGACGATAACCGCATTCCGCTGGCCTGCCGCTGTCTGCTGGTGAAGGGCCTGGACGGCCGCAACGTGTTGTTCGAGACCGGTATCGGCGCGTTCTTCGAGCCGGCGCTGCGCGAACGCTATGGCGTGGTCGAGCCGCAGCATGTGCTGCTGGATTCGCTGGCCGAAGCGGGTCTTTCCCACGAAGACATCGACGTGGTGGTGCTGTCGCACCTGCACTTCGACCATGCCGGCGGCCTGCTGGCGGCATGGGAGGACGGCCAGCCGCCGCGGCTGCTGTTCCCGAACGCGCGTTTCGTGGTGGGCGCGGAGCACTGGCATCGCGCCACCCACCCGCACCCGCGCGACCGCGCCTCGTTCGTGCCCGAGTTGCAGCCGCTGCTGCAGGCCAGCGGCCGGCTGGAGCTGGTCGAGGGCGAATATTCGCGGACGCTGGGCAAGTCGGTGCGCCTGTTCTTTTCGGACGGCCATACGCCGGGCCTGATGCTGGCCGAAGTCGGCGGCGTGGTGTTTTGCGCCGACCTGATCCCGGGCCGCTTCTGGGTGCATCTGCCGATCACCATGGGCTACGACCGCTGGCCGGAGAAGCTGATCGACGAGAAGCGCGTGTTCCTGGAAGACAAGCTGGCGCGCGACGTGCGGTTGTTCTTCACGCACGACCACGATTGCGCGCTGGCACGGGTGAGTCACGACGAGCGCGGCCGCTTCGGCACTGCCGACGAGCAGCAGCTCGTGCGCGGCATGCCGCCGTACCATCAGGCGGGAGCGGCCTGATGGTACGGCGCAAAGGGGTCTCCCTGCAGGCGCTGGCCTTGAACGTCGTCGGCGCCTTGCTGGTGCTGGCCGGCATCGGCCTGGTGGCGACTACCGCGCGCAGCCTGCTGGACTACCGCGCGGTGGCCAGCCTGCACGGCGGCGAGGTGATCGACCTCGGCACGAACTCGCCGCCGAGCGGCGGCCAGCACGGCGCAATGGCGCGCGTGGTCGGCACGCCGACCGTGGTGGAGGCGCCGCTCGATCCGGATTTCAACCTGCGGGCGGATACCCCGGTGCTGGTGCGCCACGTGGAGATGTTCCAGTGGCGCGAGGTGCGCGTCGGCAGCGGCGTGCACTACGAACTGGACTGGGTCGATCACCTGCTTGATGCCGGCCATTTCGAGGAGCCGCAGGGCCATGCGAACCCGGCCAGCTTCCCGCTCAGCGGCAAGCAGTTCGATGCCGGCCTGGTGCGGCTGGGCGGGTTCGAGCTGGGGCCGGCGCTGCTGCATGCGATACCGGGCACGCAGCGGGTCACGCCCGATCCCGGCGCGCTGCCGGCGAACCTGGCGGCCAGTTTCAGCCGCTACCAGGACTACCTGGTGACCAGCGCGCGGCCGGGCGACCCGCGCCTGGGCGACGTGCGGGTGAGCTGGAACGAGGTGCCGCTGCAGCAGCTGACCGTGGTCGGACGCATCGACGGCGACCGGTTGGTGGCGGCCACCGATGCCGCCGACGGCAAGGGTTACGTCGTGCAGGTCGGCGACGTGCCGGTGCTGGACATCTTTCCGGACTTGCCGGTGCCGCCGGAGTTCGTGCTGAGCTGGCGGATCCTGGCGGTGTTGCTGGCTTCGCTGGGGGCGTTCGTGCTGCTCGTGACCCAGCGCGACCGGCGCGACCCGCTGCTGGCGCTGGGCCTGGGCGCCCTGGTCGTGGGCATCGTGGCCAGCGTGCTGTGGCTCGGCGACGATACGGGCAACCTGCTGGGCTGGCTGGCGCTGGCGCTGTGCGGCCTGCTGCTCACCGGCTGGCAACTGCACCGCGCCGCGCATTGAACGCGCGCGCGGGCAACGGGCTTCGCGTCTTCCCTCAGGTCGCCGCCGACTTGCCGCCGGCCGAGGCGAACACCTGATCGGCCCATTGCGTGGCGCCCAGGTAGATCGTGGCCATGCGCTGGATGCGCTGCGGCACGGCGTGTTCGCTGGTCAGCTCGCCGGCCTCCCAGGCCAGGATCTGTTTCAGCAACGGCGCGAACGGGCCGCCGCGGCCGGTCAGCGCGTCGCTGATCTCCGGCACCAGCCGCAGGTGGGTCAGCAGGAACTCCATCGGCGCGCACATCAGCGTGTCGAGCAGGGAGAACAGGCCCACGGTGAAGGCCATCTCCGGATAGCCGTTGGGTATGCCGCTGGCCAGCTTCTCGCACATGTGGGCGCGGATCAGCGCGGCGCGCAGCAGCTCCGGCGGGCGGTCGTCCATGCCGCACATGGACATGGTGTCGATCCAGTTGCGCATGCGCGTGACGCCGAAGAAGATCGCCGCCTGCTGCACCGACTTCAGCTGCCGCGGCAGCGCGAAGTAGGCCGAGTTGACGCAGCTCAGCAGCTTGTAGCTGAGCACCGCGTCGTCGCGCACGATGTTGCCCAGTTCCACCGGGCCGGGGTTGCTTTCCTGCAGCACGCGCATCAGGCGCAGCATGCTCAGCCGGTTGGCGGTGAGCACGGGCACGGCCACCGGCTGCGGGATCAACAGGTAGCGGCCCTGGATCGCCTCCAGCGGCAGTTGCAGGCAGCGTTCGTAGGTGGGGTGGTCGTTGACGTGGCCGGCCACCACCTGGATGCCGCGCAGGTGCAGTTGCTCGGCGTGCTCCTTCAGCCGCTCGGGGCTCAGATGGCTGGCGTCCAGCCGCACCAGTTGCACCATCTGCAGCAGCGTCTCGAGCGGCAGGCTGCTTTGCAGGTCGGCGCCGGCCACGTCGAGCATGAACTGGCAGCCGCGTTGCGCCATCTGCTGCAGGCGCTTCATCAGCGCCGTGTCGCTGGCCACGTGGGGCTGCAGCACCACGCCGAGGCGGGGCTGGTGCAGCAGCACGTCGGAGTCTTCCGGCAGCAGTTCGGCCGGCATGTTGAGGAAGGCGCGGTTGCCGCGCACCAGCCGGGTCAGTGCGCCGTCGGTGATGGTCGACAGCACGCATTGCAGCAGGGTCTGTTCGTCGCCGGGCTCGCGATGGAAGACGATTTCGTAGGCGAACAGCTGGCGCTCGCGGTCGAGCATGGGTACGCGCAACACCGGCAGCGGCACCGAGGTCGGCACGCCGTCGCGACCCGGCGCGCCGGTGGAGGGGGTGACAGCGGTGGAGGCGTTCGGAGGGCTCATGATCAGTCGTCGTGGTTAACGCTGGGCATGCCGGGGCGGCTGCTTCGCGGTCAGTGGGAAGATCGTCTGCGTGGGCAGCTGGTGGTGCCGCCTCTCATCGCGCTGTCATACCGCCGCCAGTACCTGCGAACGCAGGCTGGCGTGCAGTTCGCCGGAGCGGCCGTACAGTTCGTTTTCGCCGGCATGCCCGGTCAGGACGGCCAGCGCCCGGCGCGTCTGGTTCAGCCGCTGGCTGACCACGCTGCCGTTGCGCTGGTTGAGCAGGTGGCAATACTGCAGGCGCTGCACGATCCGGCTCCAGCCGGCCGCTGCCGCGGCTGCCACGGCCGGCTGTTCGGACGCCAGCTGCTGGCGCTCGGCATCGAGTTGCTCCAGTTGCAGCGTCAGCGCCTGCTTGCGCGTGCCGGCCTGGTCCAGCGCGTCGCTGTCGCTGGCGTCCAGCGCCGAGCGCTCGGCCTCGAGTACCTGCGCGAGCCGGTCGACCGCCTGCTGCATGTCGCCCAGCACCGCGGCCAGCGCGTCGTCCAGTTCGTGCTGCAGGCGTCGGTTCATGCCTTGCCCGTGCCGCCGAGCTGCTGTTCCAGCGCGAGCATGCGATCGGCGATGCGGTTGGCGTCGATCGTGTAGCTGCCGTCGGCCAGCGCCTGGCGCAGGCGTTCCACCCGCGGCGCGTCGATCGCGGAGCTGTCGCCGGTGCGTGCGGCTTCCTGCAGCGCGAGGGCCGAATCGGTCAGCTTGAGCTGGTCGCTGGCCTTGGGCGCGGACGCCGCGGCATCCGCCGGGCCGCTGGCCGTCGCCGCCGGGCCGTTGCCCGAGCTGCCGGTGGTCTGCGTGAATTTCGGCAAGCCGTTGTTGGGAATGGTCGTATTCATGGGTCCGTGCTCGCTGGGGTGTGGCCCTGTAACCGTCAGATCGGCCGCTGTCGCGGAAACTTTAGGGTGGAATGGCGAGCGTAGCGGCGTGGGCACCGGTTTGTCGGGCTCATGGCAGTGCGACCACCACGCCGGGGGCGCTGACCATTGCGTCGACCACCTTGCCCGAGCTCTCGTTGCGCACCCGCAGGCGGGCACCGTTGTCGCCGCTGCCCATCGCCACGCCGGCTGCGCGCACCTCGATGCCGTCGAGCCGGGCCACCATTTCCACGCGATCGCCGGCACGCACCATGCGGCGGCCACCCAGCGCGCCGGGCGAAAGCACGCTGCCGCCGGCCAGCGCGCGGGTCAGCGTACGGCCAGCCACCTGGGCGAGATTGTCGATATAACCGTAGCCGAGCCGGGTGACGTCGCGCTCTTCCGCATGCACGTCCGCCGCGCCCAGGCCGTCGCCACGCAGCAGCGGCCGGCTGGTCACCAGCACCTGGCGGAACAGCTCGAGCCGCACCGGCACCCGCACGGTCCAGCCCCCGGGTTGCGGGCACTGCACCGGCACCGTCATGCGCGATGAGGTTGCCGCGTGGGCGGGGATCACCGCGCGCAGCGGCTCGCGGCAGGCGTCCAGGCGCAGGCGCAGGTCGAGCGGCGCGGCGCTGGCCACCACGCGGCCGCCGGGCAGGGCGTAGTGCTCGCGCACGGCCTGCTCGGCCGCGCTGCGTACACTGTCGGGCGATTGCGTCGCGGTGGCCGCGGTGTCGGCACGGGCCTGCTGCGGCCACGCCGCACCGCTGCCCAGCGCGGCGACCAGCACGCCGAGAGCGATGAGCCGGGGTTTCCTCATGCGTCCGCCAGCAGGGCGCCGAGTTGCCCCAGCAGGGCTTCACGTCCGGATTCCATCTGCTGCGACAGCGCGGCGGCCTGTTCGAGCTGGCCATCGCACAGCAGCGAGACGAAGCGGCTGCCCTGTTCGCACAGGCGGCTGCCGCTGTCGCTCAGGCCGGCGCTGGCGGGGTGGCCCTGGTACAGGGCGCCCAGCCGGTCGACGCTGCGGTTGATTGCGTGGGTGTCGAACCAGCGCCGGTCCAGCGCGCCCGGTTCCAGCAGCGCCAGCTCCGCCGCCTGGCGCAGGCTCAGCGATGCTTCGCGCAGAGTCAGGCTGAGGCTGGCCGGGTCGCGGCCGCTTTCGCCTTCCAGCCAGTCCAGCCCCAGCCGATGGGCCAGCAAGGCGGCGCGGTGCAGCGAGTCGGACTGGCGACGCGCCTCGTTGCCGCGGCGCTGCAGTGCGCCGAGCGCGGCCTGTGCCGCGGTGGCGCGCGCGTGTTGCACGTCGTGGTTCTGCTGCAGCTTGTGGATGCGTCCGCTGGCGGCCTGCAGCACTTCGCTGCCTTCGCGCAGGGTGGCGCCGGACTGGCCGACGCCGGCCTGCGCGCGCTCGAGCTGCTGCAGGCCGTGTTGCACGTCGCCATCCAGCTGCAGCGAGAAGTCGCCGATCGAACCGGTGACGGTCTCGATCTCGGCGGTGGCGAGCGTGGTCTTCTCCGCCAGCTGCTTGACCTCGTCGGCGACCACGGCGAAGCCGCGGCCTGCCTCGCCGGCACGCGCCGCCTCGATCGCCGCGTTCAGCGCCACCAGGTTGGTCTGGTGCGCGATCTCCTGCACCACGCCGATCAGCTTGCGGATCTGCGCGACCAGCTCGGCCAGCTTGCTCTGGTTGCGGTTCATCGCCGACAGCGCGCTGCGCAGCAGCCGCAGCTGGCCGTCGAGTTCGCTGACACTGCGCTCGCCGGCCTGTCCGGCCTGGCTGGCCTGGTCGAGCTCGGCACCGATCTGCTGCAGCGCCGTCGAGATACCGGCGCTGCCATCCGTCAAACGATCGACGCTGCCGCGGCCTTCGCCGGCGGCCTTCTCCAGCGCCGCCTGCTCGCGCGACAGTTGCTGCACTGCGCCGAGCACCAGGCTCTGCTGTTCCACCGTCTGCAGCGCCACCGAGGCGGGCGGGCGGCCGACGACGCGGGCCAGCAGCGGCGCCAGCGCCAGCGCCGCGCGCGGGTAGCGGCGCCGCAGCGCGGCGAGCTGCGCGTCGTCGCCCGCGGCGGCGGCCTCGACCAGGGCAGTGAGGTGCTGGTTCCAGATCAGGCTCATGGGGCGGAGATCACCTTGGTTATGGCGCGGGAGTGCAATCGCTGCATCGACAACAACCTTCGAAACTTGAGGAAGCAAGTCGCATGCCAGCCCAGGGCATGGCGGCCCCTTCGCCGGCGCCGCTCAAGCTCGGCGGGCCACGGCCGATAGCCACCGCGTACGGCCGCCACGGCGGCAACCCACCCGAGGAGACCGCATGGGCGGCACGTTGCTGGAAAAAGTGGAGCAGCACACCCGACTGGCCGGGCACAACCGCGTGGCGATGCTGCTGTTCCGGCTGGGCGACGAGCAACTGTTCGGCATCAACGTGTTCAAGGTGCGCGAGGTGTTGCGCCGCCCGCCGCTGGAGCGCATGCCGGGTGTGCACGCCTTGCTGGCCGGCAGCTGCGACTACCGCGGGCAGACCATTCCGGTGATCGACCTGGCCGCCGCGCTGGGCTACGCGCCGCTGCGCGAGGTGGCATCGGCGCACCTGATGGTGACCGAGTTCAGCCGCTCGGTGCAGGGCTTCCTGGTGGCGGACCTGCAGCGCATGGTGCAGTGCGCGGGCGAAACGCTGGTGGCGCCGCCGAGCAACCTGGGCTTCGGCGCGCGGGTCAACGCGGTCACCCGCATCGACGGCGCGCTGATGGCGGTGGTCGACGTGGAGCACGTGCTGGCCAGCATCGACGCCGCGCCGGCCGAGCTGTCCACGCAGATGCAGCGCGCCGCCGACACCCGCGCGCTGTCGCCGCGGCGGGTGATGGTGGTGGACGATTCGCTGATCGCCCGCCGCCGGCTGGTCGGCCTGTTCAAGCAGATGAACATCGAGTGCGTGGTGGCGACGGATGGCCGCGAGGCGCTCGAGCGCCTGCAGGAACTCGCCGCGGGCGACCCCGCCGACGGCGTCAGGCTGGTGGTGTCGGACATCGAGATGCCACGGCTGGACGGCTACGCGTTGACCCGCGCGATCCGCGAGGCGCCAGGCCTGCGCCAGCTCAAGGTGGTGCTGCACAGTTCGCTCAGCGGCATCTTCAACGAGGCGATGGTGAAAGAGGTCAAGGCCGACGGTTTCGTCGCCAAGTTCCAGCCGGACCTGCTGGCGCAGGCGGTGCTGGAGCTGTTGCCGGAGCCGGCGGAACCGCGGGCGGGCTGACGTCTGCCGCGGCCCGGCAGGGGCAGCGTCAACAATCCGTCTTTTCGCCGATGCCGCTTTCGTGGCGTTGCCGGTGTTGCCGCGCCAGCCCAGCTGCAGCAACGCTTTCCCCCGTGGTGGCATGCAAATTGCCTCCAGCTCCGTGCGGCAACTGCACGCGGAGCGAAGCGATGTCCCTCACCACTGACAACCTGTTCGGCATACATACCCAGGCACTGGACCTGTGGCAGCGTCGTACCGAAGTGCTCGCCAACAACCTGGCCAATGCCGATACGCCGGGCTATCTCGCCCGCGATATCGACTTCCGCAAGGTGCTGGCGGACGCCAGCGGCGGCGCCGGCGGTTTGCCGCTGCAGACCACGGCCGCCGGCCAGATCGGCACGGCCGGGCCGGTGGCGGACGGCGCGCTCGCCTACCGCGTGCCGACCCAGCCGAGCATGGACGGCAACACCGTCGATGCGCAGGCCGAACAGGCCGCCTTTGCCGCCAACGGCGTGCACTACCAGGCCAGCCTGTCCTTCATCACCGCACAGATCCGCATGCTGCGTACCGCCATCACCGGAGGCCAGGGCTGATGTCGCTCTTTTCGATCTTCAACGTCGCCGGTTCCGGCATGGCGGCACAGTCGCTGCGCCTGAACACGGTAGCCAGCAACCTCGCCAACGCCGACAGCGTGGCGACCACGCCGGATGCGGCCTATCGCGCGCGCGAACCGCTGTTCGCCGCCGTGAAGAGCCGGCTGGACGGCAGCGATGCGCCGGGCGAAGGCGTGCAGGTGCTCGGCGTCACCGAGAGCCAGGCGGCGATCCCCAGCCGCTACGAACCCGGCAACCCGCTGGCCGACGCCGACGGCTACGTCTACAGCAGCAACGTCAACCCGGTGGACGAGCTGGTCAACATGATCTCCGCCTCGCGCTCGTACCAGAACAACGTCGAGGTGATGAATTCCACCCGCCAGCTGATGCAGAAGACGCTGGACCTGGGCAAGTGAGGCGGCGAACCATGAGGCAGACGGCATGAGCGGCATGAATGTTTCCAACGTGGGTGCCAGCGCCGGTCAGGCGGCCAGCGTGGGCAAGGACAAGACCTTGAGCCAGGCCGATTTCCTCAGCCTGCTGACGCAGCAGATGCGCAACCAGGACCCGACCAAACCGATGGATTCGTCGCAGATGGTCAGCCAGCTGGCGCAGATCAGCCAGGTCTCGGCGACGCAGGCGCTGCAGAGCTCGTTCGACGGCCTGAGTGCCGCGCTGCAGGGCAACCAGATCCTGCAGGCCAGCGGCATGGTGGGGCGCAGCGTGGTGGTGCCGTCCGTGGCCGGCACGCTGCGCGACGGCGGCCTGGACGGCGCGGTGAACGTGCCCGACGGCGGCGGCCAGGTGCTGGTGAAGATCAGCGACACGCACGGCAACGTGCTGCGCACGATCAGCCTGGGCACGCCGCCGGCTGGGCTGGCGCGTTTCCACTGGGACGGCACCGGCGACGGCGGCCAGGCGCTGCCGGCCGGAACTTACGGCCTGGCGGCGCAGGCCGGCGATACCGCCGTGGCCACCTACGTCAGCGGCAAGGTCACCGGCGTCGGCATGACCGGCAGCGACGGTACCTACCTGGATGTGGACGGTTTTGGCAGTGCCCTGCTGAGCCAGGTCGCGCAGATCAACTGATGGCCCCGCGGGGCTTCAACACAGAGGAATTACTCGGATGCCTTTCAACATTGCCTTGAGCGGTCTCAACGCGGCCTCGAAGGATCTGGAGGTTACCGCCAACAACATCGCCAACACCGCCACCACCGGCTTCAAGGGCTCGCGCACGCAGTTCGCCGAGCTGTTCAACGCCGCCGGCCCCAACCTCAGCTCCAGCCAGACCGGCAGCGGCGTGCGGCTGACCAACGTGGCGCAGCAATTCACCGCCGGCAGCGTCGAGACCACCAACAACAGCCTGGACTTCGCCATCAGCGGCGACGGCTTCTTCACCGTGCGCGACGGCAAGGGCTTTTCCTACACCCGCGCCGGCGCGTTCCAGAAGGACCAGAACGGCTTCGTGATGAATGCCAACGGCCAGCGCCTGCAGGTGTTCCCGCCGGTCGCCAACGGCGGTTTCGACAACAGCACGCTGACCGACCTGCAGTTGCTCACCGCGCAGAACGCGGCCAAGGCCACCGGTACCGTGCAGATGTCACTGAACCTGCCGTCGGACGCCACGCCGCCGGCCACCGCCTTCGACCCGCTCAACGACCCGGCCAGCTACAACCAGGCCACGCCGTTCACGGCCTACGATTCGCTCGGCGCCACCCACAACGGCGTCGTGTATTTCGTCAAGGATGCCGCTGCCAACGTGTGGAACGCGAGCCTGTATATCGACGGCACGTCGACCGGCGCGTCGCAGCAGCTGACCTTCAACAGCAGCGGCGCACTGGTCGCGCCAGCCAACGGCAAGCTGAGTTTCCCGGCGGTGTCGGTCAGCCCCGGCGCCGACCCGATGCAGCTCAGCCTGGACATGAGCAAGGCCACCCAGTTCGGCAACGCCTACGCGGCCAGCGCGATCAATCCGGACGGCTATCCGACCGGCATCCTGTCCAGCATCGACGTGTCGCGCGAGGGCGTGGTGCAGGCCAAGTATTCCAACGGGCAGACCACCGCGCTCGGCCAGCTCGCGCTGGCGCAGTTCTCCAACGAACAGGGCCTGCGCCAGCTGGACAACACCAACTGGGCCGCTTCCTACGACTCCGGTGCGCCGGTGATGGGCGCGGCCGGCAACGGCACCTTCGGCAGCGTGCAGGCCGGTGCGCTGGAGGCCTCCAACACCGCCGACCTCACCGCGCAGCTGGTCAACATGATCAAGGCGCAGCGCAACTACCAGGCCAACGCGCAGGTGATCTCCACCGACAACCAGCTGACCCAGACCATCATCAACATCCGCAATTGACGTAGCGCATTCTCCCGCCGCTTCGGGAGAGTGCATCGAGGTTTTCCATGGATCGTTCGCTCTATGTAGCCATGACCGGCGCCACGCAGATGATGCGCGGGCAGTCGGAAGTGGCGCACAACCTGGCCAACGCCGACACGGTCGGCTTCAAGGCGCAGCTGTCGGCGTTCCAGCCGCTGGCGGTGCAGGGCCCCGGCCTGCCCACGCGGATCAACGGCGTGGCGCAGGGGCTGGGCGTGGACCTGCGCGAGGGCGGCC